>OJDH01000020.1_pt1 | contig 130971 bp, 126 predicted proteins | sample 1592761 | NCBI WGS metagenome assembly OJDH01 (sample SAMN05416855, study PRJEB24817) | seawater metagenome | isolation source: Sea water | place: Canada:Atlantic | collected 2013-11 | reverse complement strand
GCGCATCTGGTTTGGGACCAGAGGGTCGCAGGTTCGAATCCTGCTACTCCGACCACTTATTCAGCGTGATGTAGATAGACTGGCAACAGTACAGTCGGAGTATAGCGCAGCCTGGTAGCGCATCTGGTTTGGGACCAGAGGGTCGCAGGTTCGAATCCTGCTACTCCGACCATCGTATCGTTCTGATTTAGCCCCTTCTTGCTTTTACACCTGTATCTGTATCCTCTCTATTTCTTTAGCACTCTCTTTCTCGCTATGTGCCTTTAGCTTTCGCTGTATCTGTCTGTTTTGATTACCGTTGACTGCTATCTGAATTTTTCTCATTCTGTGATGAAGCGCATCTGTTCGTTTATCTGAACAGGTTATTCTAGAATGTGCGCTCAAAGCGAGCTGTTTGCTTGTGAATGAGGGTGATAACCGATGGATGAACAACGTAAAGCTCAGGACCCGGCGCTGGTCTGTACCTGTAATGATCTTTATATAACGGATATACAGCAGGCGCTGGCAGAAGGCGAAACTGCCTACAAAGACATATTTGCTGTTCATGATATGGCCCCGCGCTGTTGTGGTTGCGTGGATGATGTACAGCAGTTGGTGAGAAAGTGGCAGCAGGCTGATACAGCATAAGGAATTGAACCCCGAATGAATGAGTTGTGGGTTGTTGTAGGACTGACCCTGATGGCCGGGCTGGCCATGCCGTTGGGTGCATTGGTCGCCAGTATGGAGCATATTCACAACGACTGGCTGGAGCAGGAGTTTCGCCATGGCGTTATGGCCTTTGGCGCCGGTGCCTTGCTGTCAGCAGTTGCGCTGGTGCTGGTACCTGAGGGACGGGGTGCGTTACCTGTCCCCGGTGTGATTGCCAGTTTTATGGCGGGCGGGCTGTTATTTATGTGGCTGGACCGCTGGCTGGCATCACGCCAGAGTGAAAGTGCTCAGCTGGTGGCCATGCTGGCGGACTTCATTCCCGAAGCGCTGGCGCTAGGGGCGGCATTGGCATTGGGGAGCTCCGCCGCGTTTCTGCTGGCGCTGCTGATGATGGCGCAGAATATCCCGGAAGGGTTTAATGCTTACCGTGAGTTGACCGGCCCGGCTGGGGTGTCGCGGCGCAAAGTACTGCTGGCGTTTCTGGTGTTAGCGCTGGTGGGGCCGCTGGCCGGACTGGCGGGGTATATCTGGCTGGTCAGCTGGCCTGCGCTGGTGGGAGTCGTGATGCTGTTTGCCTCGGGTGGCATTCTCTATCTGGTGTTTCAGGATATCGCCCCTCAGGTACCGCTGAAAAAACACTGGGCACCGCCACTGGGCGCGGTCGCTGGTTTTCTGCTGGGTCTTGTCGGTCAGATGATGATCGGCTAAGGCTGCCGCAATCTTACCGCAAACTATTCAGGACGGATTGGCGAGAGTATCGCCGGTCACCAGGGAAGGATGAATGAAAGACGCAATTGTTACGGCAGTCTCAATACTGCAAGATCCGAAAGCTGCTGCCGCACAGGTTGCCGCTAAGCTGAACCGGTCGGATATCGGCTTCGTGCTGTTTTTTTGTGCGGCAAGTTATCCATTGCAGGTGCTGGGACGGGCCTTGCAGGCCGAGTTTGATGCCATGCCGATGGCGGGCTGTACCAGTGGTGGTGAAATAACCGAGCAGGGTTATCAGGACCACAGCCTGATTGCTGTGGGTTTTAAGCGCGACGGGTTTCATATCGAGGGGACACTGCTCAGCGGCCTGGCTGAGGTTGATCTGGATGTGGCGCAACAGCAGGTAGCCCGGCTGATCAGTCAGGGTGATGAGTATCGTGTCGCCCCGCTGAGTGGTCACAGCTTTGTAGTGACCCTGGTCGATGGTCTGTCAGTGCTGGAAGAGCAGGTACTGGCAGCACTTAATGCCTCGCTGGGCAGTCTGCCTCAGGTCGGGGCATCCGCCGCCGATTATGGCTGCGAGAGTAGCCAGACCTGGGTCTATTTTGACGGCGAGTTTCGAGCAGATGCCGCTGTGGTGCTGCTGGTTAATAGTCGTTGTGATTTCAAAGTCTTCAGTCGTCATCATCTGCTGCCCGCAACCGAGAAGCTGGTGGTCACCCAGGCCTGTGAGGCGCAGCGCTGCGTCACAGAGCTGAATGGCCAGCCTGCCGCGCTGGAATATGCCCGTATTGCTGGGCTGGAACTCGATCAGTTGGATGTCGAGACACTGGCGCTTAACCCTATCGCCGTAAAGCTGGGTGATCAATATTATGTGCGCGCCATCAAGCAATGCAATCCAGATCTGAGTCTGACCTTCTATTCAGCGATCGAAGCGGGCGTAGTGCTGACCCGGATGGAGCGAGCGGATATGCGCCAGCACTTGCTGCATACGCTGCAGGGGGTGGAGCAGGAGATTGGTAGCGCGCAGGTTATTCTTGGTTTTGATTGTCTGGCGCGGCGGCTTGAGTCTCGGGTGCTGGGGCTGGATGATGATACCTCCAGCCTGCTCAGGCGATTTAAGGTGATCGGCTTTAATACCTACGGTGAGCACTATTCAGGCATGGTGTTTAACCAGACATTTACCGGCGTGGCGATTGGACAGATACCCCATGAATGACAAGAGCATGGAGCAGCAACTGCTGGCCCTGAAAACCGAGAATGGCCGTTTACAGCGGATTAACAGAGTCCTGATTGAGCGGGTTGAATCGGGCCGGGTTACCGGGCCTTACGCGGCTTTTGAACACTCGGTAGTGCTGGCTGAACAGGTCTGGGAGCGCACTGGCGCGCTGAACCAGGCGCTGTCAGATCTGAAAATCAGTCACCAGGCGCTCAAGCAGGCCAACGCCCAGACGGCGCTGTTCCAGCAATTGCTGATGGATGCGATCGACAGTATCTCCGATGCCTTTGTGCTATTCGATGAGCGCTGCCGGATCATGCTGTATAACCAGCCTTTTGCCGACCTGTGGCAAACAACGGCGGTGGATATCAGTGTCGGGGTGGAGATCAATAATCTGGAGCAGCTGGCCCATGATAGCGGCCTGGTGCAGGAGTGCTACCTGGAAGATGACAACACCCGGGTCTACCGGCTGGGTAATGGTCAGTGGGTGCAGGTCAGTGAGCGGCCGACCAGTAACGGTGGGCGGGTGGTGTTGTATACCGATATTACCCAGCTTAAAGCCACTGAAAATCAGCGCCGTGAACAGGCACTGGCACAAAAAATGCGTTTGCTGCAGTCCACCGTTGATAACCTGGCTCAGGGTGTTGTGCTGGTTGGCCCGGATGCCCGGGTTGCGCTGTGGAACCAGCGTTTTGTTGAGCTTACCTGTGCGAGTGACACGAGACTGGCTGATCACCCCCACGTCAGTGAGGTTTTCAGAGAGGATAGCTGCGAGAAGCTGTTGTTATCTGAGCAGGGTGATGGTCCTACGTTCACCGCCCCATGCCAGGGCCGGATGTTGGAGGTGCAGAGTCACCGCACCCCGGGCGGTGGCTTTGTCGCGACCTATCTGGATATTACCGAGCGTCATCAGCACGCCGAAAAATTACGCGAGAGTGCCCGCTGGATCCGGATGATCACTGATCAGGTGCCCGCCCTGATTGCCTATGTTGATTGCCGGCTCCGCTACAGCTTTACCAATCAGCAGTACAACCGCTGGTATGGCTGGGATAAAGGAGAAGCCAAAGGGAAAACGATCAGTCAGGTGCTGGGAGAGTCTCAGGTGAGGCGTTTACTGCCCTGGGTTGACCGGGCGCTAGGCGGTGAGTCGGTAACCTTTGAGGTCGAAGAGGCTGACCATGAAGGTGAGCTGCGCTATATGCAGCGTTCCTACGTGCCGGATCTGGATGGGCAGGGCCAGGCCGTAGGAATCTTTGTGCTGGCGCGGGACATTACCGAACGCCGTCGAAGCGCCGAGGCACTGTGCGAAGCCTACCAGACCATGGAACAGCGAGTGAACGAGCGCACCTCAGAGCTGGTTGCCCTCAACGATCAGTTACGCCAGGAGGTGGATGACCGTACCCGGGCTGAAGCGGCCGCCGGTGATGCGCGGCGTGAGGCGGAGCGGGCTAACCTGTCAAAAACCAAGTTCCTTGCCGCTGTCAGCCATGATCTGTTGCAGCCGCTGAATGCTGCCCGGCTGTTTATCAGCGCGTTAGCAGATCGCGAGCTGGTGGGCGAAAGCACTATGCTGGTGGAGTCCGCAGGTACGGCGCTGGAAGATGTTGAATCACTGATCAGCACCCTGATTGATATCTCCAAGCTGGATGCCGGGACGGTCAAACCGGATACTGGCAGCTTCCGCCTGTCTAATCTGTTGAACAATATTGCCAATGAATTCAGCTGTATTGCCGAAGCAGAAGGGGTGGGCTTTCGCTACCGCGGGCTGAATCAGGTGGTGCACTCTGATTCGCAGCTGCTGGCACGGATTGTGCGTAATCTGTTGACCAATGCTATCCGTTATTCACCCGGTGGGCAGGTATTACTGGCCTGCCGGGCGCGTACAGAAGGCGTTGAAATCCAGGTCTGGGATACCGGTATGGGGATTCCGCAGACCCAGCTCAAGGCGATTTTCCAGGAGTTTAAGCGGCTGCCGAACGTACGTCGCCGGGATAACAGCCTGGGGCTGGGGCTGGCGATTGTCGATAAAATGGCCCAGGTGCTTGAGCACCGCATCCAGGTACGGTCACGGGAGGGTCGTGGTTCGGTATTCTCGGTGACCGTGCCCTGTGGTGTTTTGCGTCAGGTGCCGCTGCCGCAGTCGATTCCGCAGATGCCGGGGCTGGAACGGCTCAAAGGTGCGCCGGTCTGGGTGATCGATAATGATCAGGCGATCTGTGATGGCATGGCCACCTTGCTCGGTGGCTGGGGTTGCAAGGTGCTGACGGCGCGTTCGCGTGAACACCTGCAGTTACAGGTCGATGTGGCCGGTGAGCGGGTTGGACTGGTGATTGCGGATTATCACCTGGACAACGGTGCCAGTGGGCTGGATCTGGTCAGCTGGCTGAATAATCAGCGCACAGTGACCGCCCCGGTGCTGATGATCACGGCTAACCACAGCCCGGCCCTCAAACATAGCATCCGTGAACGGGGCTATGAGCTGATGCATAAACCGATAAAACCCCTGAAGCTGAAAACAGCGTTATTGCATCTGCTGTCTGATGCTTGAATCCAGGCCCCGCTTACGCCACCATGGCGCGTTTTACCACTGACGGGGTGTCTGATGTACCGCATCGTAGAAGCCAATGACAGCTTTGTACTGATCGACAAATCGCCGGGCGTATCCGTGCACAAAGACCAGGCCGACACCGGTCTGGTCATGCAGTTGCAGCAGGATCTTGCCAACCCGCAACTGTCGCCGGTACACCGGCTGGACAAAGTCACCTCCGGGTTGATGTTGCTGGCCTGTAACCCGGCCGTCGCGGCCGAGCTATCCGCTGCCTTTCGTGAGCGCCAGGTGGAGAAATATTACCTGGCGCTGTCGGACCGTAAGCCGCGCAAGAAACAGGGGCTGATTCGGGGCGATATGGAAAAAGCCCGCCGCGGTGCCTGGAAGCTGGCCAAATCTCAGACTAACCCTGCCGTGACGCAGTTTTTCAGCTACAGCGTAACGGCTGGCCAGCGACTGTTTGTCTTGCGCCCGCGTACCGGCAAAACCCACCAGTTACGCGTTGCCCTGAAAAGCATCGGCGCGCCGATTATTGGTGACAGCCTTTACCATGAACAGACTGATGCCACCCCGGACCGGGCGTACCTGCACGCCTGGGCGCTGGCGTTTACCCTGGCGGGTAAAGACTACCGGTTTGTCTGTCCGCCACACTGCGGCGAGCTGTTTACCCAGCCTGAGTTTGCCTCTGCCCTGACGACACTGGCGGACGACCCCTTCAGCCTGAACTGGCCGACGATCTGATTAACGAGAGATGACATGACTGAACGTACCGAACGCGATTTTTTCAGCCGCAGTGAAGAAGACCAGCAGGCTTTCCTGGAGCAAACCTGGTGCGACAGCTGTCAGGAAGTGAACCTGGGGATGGCTGAGCCTGAAGAGTATGAGCTTAAAGGGACTATTTACATCGAAGGTAAATGTAAAAAATGTGGTGAAGTCGTACTGACCGAGCTGACTGACGACGATTTCTGAAGGTAAGGCATCTTGTAGCAGTTCGCTCCGCGAACGTCCGGGTCTGGTGCCAATGCCTGACGCGCGCGGAGCGCGCTGCTACAGGGGCAGGCAAAAAAATACCCGCGATGGACAGGGGAAGTATCCATCACGGGCATAGACAGTGCCGGGAGTGCGCCTGGCACAATCGCTCAGGGTGAGCGCTTTTCTCAGTGCATTTCTGCGTCGAACGTCACTACGTATTCAGGCTTTCCTTCATTGGCTTACCAGCTGAGTACTGCACCGATGGCGACCGTATCAGTTTCCCGGGTCGGGGTTTCGGTGCGGTCGATTTCAGCGACCAGTTTCAGGTTGTCGTTTACGCTGTGGAACCAGGCCAGCGCGGTATTCTCTGCGTCCAGGTCATTGGCGCCCGCAGTGGTGCCACCGTCGTTCTCTCCATAGGACAGTACAAAGCGTTCCTTGTTCAGGGTGTAGGACGCTTGCAGCAGGTAACCGCTGACATCGCCGCTGTCGGATGAGACAAAGTTAGCCAGCCCGGCAGTACCCACGCCTTCAGCATCAAAGCCGGAGGCGGTTAACGACAGCCCGCCAAAGCCGATGTTGGCCCCGTAAGACAGGCCATTAGCATTTACATCGCCCGCCGTATTGCTGGACTCTTGCGTCATACCGCCCAGCCATGCACGCATGGTCGTTTTATCGAAGCTGCCCTGCCAGGTCAGTTCGGCTTCCAGCCGTGGGCTGTCCTCTTCTGAGCCGACGGCTGATTTGTTCGGGTCCATGATGCCGACCGCCAGCTGCAGGCCGCTTTTGGTCGGGCTGCGCCAGGTGATCTGTGAATTTGGGAACGGGTACAGGTAACCGGTGCCGATATTACCGAACGAAACATTCGCGCCATCGACCAGCCCATCTGAGCCCGCCTGGCCATAGCCTTTAAGCAGCTCATCGCCAAAAATATTGGCCCGGCCAAACAGTGAGAAATCTTTACCGATCAGCAGCTGGCCCCAGGTGCCATCCACGGTGCCGTAAAACTGCCGCACATCGATACCGGTATCGGTAACGCCGTGGCCTGCGCTACTGGCCCGGACCGGGTCGCTGTCGTTGATGGATACCCAGAACGAGGAGCGCGCGCCCAGTTTTAGATCCCCGGCCTGTTTGGTCATATTAAAACCGATCCAGTTAGGCAGGAAGCCCATCTTCACCCGTGCCTGCTGACGGTCCAGGCTGTTATCAACATCGTCAATGTCGCTGTTGACGTAAAAGGTATTGATCAGGCCATCCGCGCTGAAGGTGGTGCCATCGTTGTCATACAAAGTAATACCGGCAACAGCACTGCTACAGGCACCGGCGCTTAGCGCCAGGGAAAGGGCGACGGCCAGTGCGTGATGGGGCTGATTATTATTTTTCATGGTTGCCTCGATACAGATCCGGGTTAGCTGAAGAGTCTGCTGGGCCCGGCATGGCGGGCATCAACAGATTTCAGACCATGGTCAGGGATCTGTCGGGGCTGCGAAATTGGCGGGTGGTTGGGTTTTTACCAGTGTTTGGCAGCGCCCCCTGAGGCGCACGACAAAGAGGGGGAGACAGGGTTGCCGGGCGTTCGTCCGGTAGTGTAAGCAGAAAGTATGAACACGATGACTGGACTACTACCTGAGGCGTGCGACTCTGGTTACAATACCCGCGGGCCAGGCCCGTTTCCCCCGGGTGCAGGATAACGCTCAAACGTCATGTTTAACGGTCCGCACTTTGGGGGTAATATCGAGGGTTTGCTGTTTCTGTGCCTGCTACCCGGCCACCTGAGTGTGGGATCATACACGCCGGTCAACGTCTGCAATGGGCTGGCGCAGCGCTAAGGGATGCGATTAACGCAACGGTGAAGGCCCCAATAATAACAATGAAACCGCATGGGCTGAGCGCCATCGCATACCCGCGATGGCCGCCAGCGCACCATGCACCCAGGGACATATAACAATGACTACAGATGTCTCAAGTCTGCGAAAATTTGTATCACCGGAGATTATCTTCGGTGCAGGCGCGCGCCACGCGGCGGCGAACTACGCGCGTAACTTTGGTGCGCGTAAAGTCCTGCTGGTGTCAGACCCGGGTGTCGTAGCAGCGGGCTGGGTGGCAGATATCCAGCAGCACCTGGAAGGCCAGGGCATCCCCTGTGTCACGTTTACCGCTGTCTCCCCCAACCCCCGTGCCGAAGAGGTCGCCGCTGGGGCTGAGTTATACGCCGAGCAGCAGTGCAATGTGATTGTGGCCGTTGGCGGTGGCAGCCCGATGGACTGCGCCAAAGGTATCGGCATCGTCAGCGCCCACGGTGGCAGTATTCTCGACTTTGAAGGGGTTGATACCATTCGGGTGTCTATTCCCCCGCTGGTGTTTATCCCGACCACGGCGGGCACCTCGGCGGATGTCTCGCAGTTTGCCATCATCACCGATAAACAGGCGATGATGAAAATCTCCATTGTCTCCAAAGCGGTGGTGCCCGATGTGGCACTGATCGACCCGGAAACCACCGCCACCATGGACCCGTTCCTGACCGCCTGTACCGGGGTTGATGCGCTGGTGCATGCCATCGAAGCGTTTGTGTCTACCGGGGCCGGGCCGCTGACCGATATGCACGCGCTGGATGCTATTCGGCTGCTCAATACCAATCTGGTCGCGCTGGTAAACAACCCGCTGGACATCAAACTGCGTGAGCAGGTGATGCTGGGCTCCATGAAAGCCGGGCTGGCGTTTTCAAATGCCATTCTGGGGGCGGTGCATGCCATGTCCCACAGCCTGGGCGGTTTCCTCGATCTGCCCCACGGCCTGTGTAACGCCATGTTGCTGGAGCATGTGATCGACTTTAACTATCGCCACGCCGAAGACCGTTTCAAAGTTGTCGCCGATGCCATGGGACTGGACCTGCGTGGATTGAACAGCGCCGAGATCCGCCAGCGATTAATGGCAAGGGTAATTGGCCTTAAAAGTGATGTGGGCCTGACCCAGGGTCTGGCCGAGTCGGGTGTCAGCCTCAGTGATATCCCGGTGCTATCACGCAAGGCGCTGAGTGACCCCTGCATAGTGACCAACCCGCGTAAATCCAATCAGCGCGATGTTGAGGCGGTTTATGAAGAAGCGTTCTGAGGCGGGGGTGACGACGGCTAATTTTGAGGATCTGATCGGGCTGGGCAACCATTCCGTTCGCAAGACCTACCATGCCGAACTGGCCACCACCATTGAACAGCTGGAAGCGGAGCGTAATCACTATAAATGGCTGTTCGATAACGCCCTGCATGGCATCTTCCAGGCCAGCCTGGAGGGCCAGCTGGTGGATGCCAACCCGGCGATGGCACACCTGTGTGGCTATGCTGATCAGCAACACCTGCGCCAGCAGGTGCCAGATCTGCGTCAGCTGTTTGAAACCCCGGCCAGCTACGCACTGCTGGTGTCATTGCTGCAGGATCGAGGCCTGGTACGTGGCTACGAAACCCGTATCCGCCGGGCTGATGGCGAGCTGCGTGACGTGGCACTTAATGTACTGCTCAAGGATGAAAATGGCGTGCCGCTGGTGGAAGCCTGTATTCAGGATGTGACCGAGCGGGTGCAGGACCAGCGTAACCTGCGGCAGCTGAATGAAATCCTGGAAAGCCGGGTGGACGCCCGCACCGCAGAACTGACCCGCCTTAACGACCAGCTACGGCTGGAAATCACTGAACGCGAACAGATCGAACAGCAACTGCACGTTGCCGTACAGGCGGCAGAGCTGGCTAATCAGAGCAAAGATAAATACCTGGCCGCTGCCAGCCATGATCTTCTGCAGCCGATGAACGCTGCGCGGTTACTGGTTGCCGCCTTGCTGGAACGTGATATTGGCCCCCAGGAGAATCACCTGGTCGGGCGGGTGCATATGGCACTGGAAGGGGCCGAGCAGCTGCTGACCGATCTGCTGGATATTGCCCGGCTGGATCAGAATGGTGTACAGCCTGACCCCATGGATTTCAGCCTCAACTGCCTGTTTGAAACGCTGCAGGCCGAGTTTCAGCCGCTGGCTGCCGAAGCCGGATTGCAGTTGCGGGTGCGCAGTGCCGATCTGGTGATTCACTCGGATATGCGGCTGTTGCTGCGGATTTTGCGTAACCTGCTGACCAATGCGGTGCGATACACCACGGAAGGCCGGGTATTGCTGGGATATCGGCGCGAAGGCGATCAGCTCAGCCTGCAGGTGTGGGACAGCGGCGATGGTATACCGGCCAACCGGCTGGAGGATATTTTCCAGGCGTTCCAGCAGCTTGAGTGCCACAGCCAGGGAGAACGCAAAGGGGTAGGACTGGGACTGGCGATTGTCGAGCGTATAGCCGGGGTGCTACAGCATCCGATCAATGTCAGTTCACGGCCAGGCCGGGGCTCGATGTTTTCCGTGACCGTGCCGCTGGTGGCTAACCCGCAGGCGGCGGTGCTGCCCGCCGGTGAACTGACCCCGGTGCTGGACAGCCTGGAGGGCAGCCAGTGTCTGGTGATCGATAACGATGAGAATATCCTCGTCAGCATGCACACCCTGCTGACCCAGTGGGGCGCCACAGTTACCCTGGCTGAAGATCAGGCTCAGGCGCTGGCGGCGTGTGCAGGGGGTTATAAACCGGATGTTATTCTGGCGGATTACCACCTGAATAATCAGCAGGTGGGCACTGACGCCATCGCAGCAGTGCGGGCGTTGCTGGGAGAGATACCGGCGATGCTGATCACGGCGGATCGCAGTGACAGCGCCCGGCGGCATTATCGGGAACAGGGGCTGCCCATGCTTAACAAACCGGTGAAACCGGGCAAACTGCGGGCCTTGTTAACCCATTTGCTGATGGGATAAGGCGGGGTACAGACAAAAAAAAGCCCTCCGAACAGCGGAAGGCTGAAAATACGTTAACTCTTAGAGTGGCCAGAGTTAAAAAAGGGATGCGGCTGTCATTTCGCAATACTGCCTGAAACTTCAAACGCAGCTGAAGTATGGCAGACTTTTTGTGCGCTGCAATATAATACTTTCGTGTTGTCTTATATAGCCCATTGTTGCGTAGCTGTCGGGGTATGTGCATTTGCAGCAATACCTGTGTGCAGCCATGTAAGCTGACTTTCTGGTAGGCTAAAACAGAACAGCCCCGCCAGAGCGGGGCTGTAAGGCGGGCCGTCAGAATGGCTCAGTCGTCCAGTATCTGATCGCCTTTGTCGCGGAATGGATGGGCCGGATAGGTGCCCATAATGCGCAGCCCTTTACTGAAATACTCCAGCTCTTTAAGAGCGTGCTTCATATCCGGGTCCTGCGGGTGTCCGATCACATCCAGGTGAAAGCTGGTGGCTTTCATGGTGTCGGACGCCATGTAGCTTTCCAGCTTGACGATATTGCCATTATTGGTAGCAAAACCGCCCAGTGCCTTGTACAGCGCCGCCGGGATATTACGCACAGTAAACAGCAGGGTGGTGATGAACCGGGTATCGGCAGTGCGCTCAGGCATATGGCTGTCGCGGGCCAGAATCAGGAAGTGGGTGGTGTTACCGGTTTTATCCTGAAAGTAGTCCTGCAGAATATCCAGCCCGTACAGCTCGGCGGCCAGGCTGGAGGCGATAGCACCGTGGCTGCGGTTACCACGGGTCAGCAGGGCATTGGCAGAACCGGCGGTATCCAGCGCGGCAATGGGCTTGAGGCCCAGTTCTTTCAGGTGGCCATCACACTGGGCCAGCGCCTGGGGGTGGGAGGAGACTGTTTTCAGCTCGTCCACGGTGACCCCAGGCAGCGCCAGCAGGCAGTGGTTGACCGGCTCAAAATGCTCACCGACGATATGCAGGCTGGTTTGCGGGATCAGCCGGTAGATCTCTTCTACCCGGCCTGCCGTGGAGTTTTCCAGCGGGATCATCGCGAGCGCCGCTTCACCGCGCTCGACCATAAACATCGCATCCGAAAAGGTCTCGCAGGCAACGGCCTCCATCTCCGGGTGCGCGTGGTGGCAGGAGAGGTGAGAGTAAGCACCAGGTTCGCCCTGGTACGCGATGATCTTTTTCGCAGTGTTCATGGTGTCAGCACCGTGTCAGTGCGCGCGCCTTTCGCCATATCACGAAAACTGCGCTGCGCGGTTAATCTCGGGCGCACATTATGGCATAGCGGTCGGTCTGGACAACTACCGTTGTCTGCTTTCCCCCTGTTTACTGGCATTAACGCCGGGCGCTGATCAGGTATACTCGCGTTATTGATACAGCGATGGATGCGGAGCAGACGATGAGACCCATTTATGATTTTATGCTGATTGGCGGTGGCATTCTGGGACTGGCCACAGCGCTGGAGTTACAGCAGCGCTATCCGGGCCGGTCTATCGTGCTGCTGGAGAAAGAAGAGGGCCCGGCCAGACATCAGACCGGGCGTAACTCCGGGGTGATTCATGCCGGTGTTTACTACAGCCCTGGCAGCCTGAAAGCGCAGTTCTGCAAGGCGGGCAACCAGGCCACCCGCGCCTTCTGTGATCAGCATCAGATCCCTTACGACAACTGCGGCAAGCTGCTGGTGGCCACCGACGCCACCGAACTGGCGCGCATGCAGACCCTGATCAGCCGCTGTGCTGAGAATAAACTTGAGATTGAGGTACTGGATCAGGCCCAGCTGCAGGCCCGCGAACCGGGCATCCGTGGCGTGGGTGCGATCTTTGTGCCGTCCACCGGGATTGTTGATTACGCCCGTATCTGCCGCAAAATGGCAGAGCTGTTTATCGCTGCGGGCGGCGAGATCCGCTATCAGATGCAGGTCAGCTCACTGGAAACCTTCCACGACCGGGTGACCGCCTATAGTCAGACGGATCGGGTACAGGCCAGCTATCTGGTCGCCTGCGCGGGACTACAGTCGGACCGCATGGTCAGCATGCTGGGCAATACCCCGGCGTTTCGTATCATCCCGTTCCGCGGTGAGTACTTCCAGCTGGCGGCGCAGCATAACCAGATCGTCAACCACCTGATCTACCCGATCCCGGACCCGAGTTTACCGTTCCTGGGCGTTCACCTGACCCGGATGATCGACGGCAGTGTCACCGTTGGCCCCAATGCGGTGCTTGCGTTTAAACGCGAGGGCTATCAGAAAACCGACTTCAGCCTGAAAGAAACCCTGGCCATGCTGCGCTTCAGCGGCCTGCGTAAACTGATCGCCCGCCACCTGGGGGCCAGCGTCAACGAGTTGCGCAACTCCCTGAGTACGCGTGGCTACCTGGCGCGGGTACAAAAATACTGCCCCCAGCTGACCCAGGCCGACCTGCAACCCTGGCCCGCCGGTATCCGTGCCCAGGCCGTGCGCCCGGATGGCACCCTGGTGGATGATTTCCTGTTTGAGAAAACCAGCCGCGCGCTGGTAGTGTGCAACGCGCCATCCCCGGCGGCCACCTCCGCCATTCCGATTGCTGAATACATCGTCAACCAGCTGGATGCGATGGTGAGTTTCCCCACCGCAGACGAGCTGGCCAATGATCGGGAGGCCGCCAGTGAGCTGGATATCAGCGTCGATCTGGACCCGGATGCCGAACCCTTCGGCGAGCCAAAACAGCCCGCCTGACCGGGCTGGGTGGCTAGCCATTGAACAGCGCTATGTTTTTGTTTCCAAATAGAAAAGAGAACTTGCAATCAGCTGAAACGATGCTAACATACGCCCCGTCCTGAGTTGAAAGACAACGGACGGTGCTGAGTTCTCGGCGCTATCGTGATGGTAGCTCTGCTGGTCCTCTCGCAACGCAAAACCGTGAACCTGGTCAGGCCCGGAAGGGAGCAGCCACAGCGGTGGTCGCGTGTGCCGGGATGTGGCTGGTGGAGCTGCCCCCAATTCTACGTTATCTTCTTTTCTCTTAGAGCCTTGCTTTTTAATTCGCTTGCAGACTGCAGGTGAGACACAAAGTGCGACACAACGCCTATCTTGAACGTTCCCGTCACGGTATTTTCTACTTTCGTATTCCTGTGCCTGAAAGCATCCGTCAGCGTCTATCTTTAGCGTCTATTCGCAGGTCTTTGCGAACTCGCTGCAGGCGTGTAGCTGTGCAGAAAGCAGGCTTTGTGCTGGGGCAGGTTGAGCAGTTATTCGACCGTGTAATGATGGGTAAGGTGATCGACCTCTCAATACTGGGTCTGAGTGTTCGACGTTTATTGGCCATAGACACTTCTCCTTCTGGTGGCACTGTACCACCTCAAAATAGCGTCCGGGATCATTAGACTACTACATATTCACCGCGTTTGATCTCAGCACCAAACTCATCAATGTGATCTGGACCAGGAGTTGGGGCTTGGGTACGAATAAGCGCTAGCTGTACCGTTATCTATGTCTGCGTGATGTACCCTGCGCCGCTGTATAGCCAAACATACAACCTCTCAATACCCTCTCACCCATAAATATCAAAAAAGAAGTACGCCGTAATTCCGCTACTGGCCAATATGACAAACTGTCTAACATACCGCTGTGGAATCTGCCGGGAGACGTGTGCTGCCACAAAACCGCCCGTCAGGGTGCCGAGCAGGACGATGCTGCCTTCATACCAGGCGATGGCACCGTCGTAGATAAACAGCGCGATGGCGATCAGGGAGACGGTGGAGGAAACCAGCAATTTGAGGCCGTTCATGGTGTTGATGTTGTTGTATCCGGCCAGGGCCAGGTAGCTGAGGGTGATGATGCCGAGCCCGGCGTTGAAAAAGCCGCCGTAGATGCAGACGCCAAGCAGCAATAACAGTAACAGCAGGCCGCCCACGGCAGAGGCGTGGCGGTGTTTACTGGCCAGCTGTTTGAGTGCGCTGTTGAGCTGGCCGCCGAAGATGAACAGCACGGTGGCGAACAGTAGCAGCCAGGGCACGGCTTCCATAAATACCGCTTCCGGGGTTTGCAGCAGCAGCCAGGCACCGCTGATGCCGCCGATCAGGCTGAGCAGGATAAAGCGCGGCAGTTCGGCTTTGTGGGCGGCCAGATCTTTACGAAAGGCGTAGGTGCCGCTGAGGTAACCGGCGCAGGAGGCGAAGGTGTTGGTGGCGTTGGCGCTGATGGCCGGGACGCCGACAAACAGCAGTGCGGGGAAGGTGATAAAGCTGCCGCCGCCAGCGATTGAGTTAATCACGCCGCCAAAAAAGCCCGCCGCAAACAGTAACAGCAACTCAAGATACATAGTCATTCCATTGTCGGGGCGAGGCTGCGGTCTGCTCAGTGCAGAGGGTGATGCGCTGTCGCCAGATTAATGATCAGGCGGCAATGTATCAGAAATGTTGGTTGTGGGCGTCATAAATGCCCAGCCATAAAAAAGCCGGACAGCGGTCCGGCGAATTCACGGGTATGTCAGCCGGAAGGGGTCGGCTGGCGCACCGGACAAGCACCGGGTACTGGTGAACCCGGCGCTTGCTGTGGTGTTTTTGTTAGAACTTCAGACGCAGACCTACCAGACCACCCAGGTCGGTGTTGGCTTCGTCAGTGTCAGCGATTTCTGCAAACACGCTAACGTTTGGCTGGTTGGCAAAGGCGTAGGTTACGTTGGCGTACCATTCGTTGATGTCGTCGCTGCCATCTTCTTCGATGTTAGCCATGCCCAGGGCAACGTTGGTGGTCGCGGCAACCGGGATGATAGCGGCCAGGTTGTACTGGTCGATATCAGTTGCGCCGGTGTCGGAGGTGCTGTAATCCGCTGCCAGGGTGGCGAAGCCCGCATCCCAGGAGGCGCTGACACCCCAGCTGTCGATGTCGGCGGTGCCGGCTTCTTCAGCACGCTGGTAGGCGGCGGCAACATCAACGTTACCGATGCGTGTTGCAGCAAACAGGTCGAAGGCTTTGCCGTCGCCGCTGGCTTCGCTTTCTGCTTCCAGCTCAGCGGTGGCGATGATGGAAACGCCCGCCAGCTCGGTGGTTACGCGCAGTACGTCGTCACCGGCATCACGCACGGCTTCGAAGCGGTCTTCTGCCAGAGTGTTTTCGTACTGGGCTTCGATACCGAAGTTGTCACCGGCCAGGTCCATCTGACCGATGGCTACGGTGGCGCTACCGAAATCCAGACCGACATAGGCTTCTTCCAGGTGTGAACCATCCGCGGTGCCATTTGCGTCTTTTTTGAAACCGAAATCCAGCTGACCGAATGCCGTAAGACCGTTGCCGAGGTCGTATTCGATGCGGTTTTTGACTTCCAGATCATCAAAATCAACGTTCAGGTCCTGATCGTCGCCCACGTCCTGGCGCAGCTGGATTTGCCAGTCGCCATTCATTTTGTAGCTCAGGCCGTTACCCTCGTAGATGGTTGCTGCGCCAGCGGTGTTTGCGGCAGCGATACCGGCAACCAGAGTAGAGAGGATCAGTTTTTTCATGGGTAAATCTCCGTGCAGTCTAAGCAAGTGTAGAGTTATTAGTGCTGGCTTTTTAGCCAGTTTTTAAAGCGAATCTGTGTGTTTTTATCCGCGGCGTTATACCAGTAGTGCAGCATCTGTTCGGTGCTGATGGCTGTTTCTGGCTGGCCGGTTTCAGGTATATTATTCTGGGTAAAGTTTGCGTGTTTTTTGATCGGCGCTTTATATTCTGTGTGGCTTATAAAGGCAGCAGGGTGGTCGGTATTATTAAATTTGGCCAGTTCTTGTACATAGTTACGGGCGAACTGAAAGCCTTCTTTTTTAAGCGGACTTTTTTCAAATGATACTGGGTTGTTATCCGCCGCTTTTAGCTGCCAGTTGCCGTTGCGGTTGAACTGGCGGAACTGATTGAGGTTGCGGACAGGCGGTGTGCTGAGCTGCAGGGTCTGATCGTCTGCGTCAAACAGCAGCACCCAGGTATCGGAATTTTCCAGTTGTGCATTGTCTTTTTTTCGAGACAGATCAACCTGATAGCGAACCAGTAGCTGGTGGGTGCCGTTATTGGTCTGCAGCTGTGTCGTGCTGACCTCCTGGCCATTGTGCGCCAGGATCTGGATACCCGTGCCGGTGTTGATGGTTACCTCAGCAGAGGCAGACAGCGATAAAAATGAAGCGATAAACGTGCTGGCTATCAGGTATTTGTTCATTTTGTGACCGGGTGGGTTGGCGGTTTTAATTAATTATTAACGTGATTGTTTATGTGGAATGGATTCTATTGTTGAATATGAATTCAAACTGAAAAATTACAATTATCAATTGAATTGGATAAATATTGATCGGAAACGCTATGTTGTTTAAATCGCTACAATAACGTTTGTATGCTTTAAATAAGGCGGGCGGTGTTGCCGATGGCCGAGTGGTTTTTACGGGGCGTTAAAAAGCCCCATACGCAGGGCGTATGGGGCTGGAAGGGATAGCCGGTTTACGGGATATCAGAACCAGAAGCTGTCCATATCCATCATGCTGTCAGCCTGGCCGCTGAAGCTGATGTCGTTGCTGCTATCGGCCTGAGTGTCGCCGTCGTAGCTCCATGCCTGAGCCCAGTCACCGGCTTCGCCCATGTTGTCACCCATATTGCTCCAGTCCAAGGTGTTTGCGTTGTTGCCGTTCAGCTGGCTGAACTGGATGCTGTCGTTACCGATGTTAAAGCCGTCGTCTTCGTCACTGCCTTCTTCATCGTCACCCCAGTCATCACCGTCTTCACTGGCCCAGCTTTCACCGCCTACTTCGTCGTCACCCCAGTCATCGTCGCCTTGGCCGTCGAGCTGCTCCAGCTGACTGAAGAGGGCGTCGACCTGGCCTTGCTCTTCGCTGCTCAGGTCATCCCAGGATTTGAGGCCGTAGAGGGCGTCCATCTGGCTGAACAGGGCATCAATCTGAGTTTCCTGTTCGGCAGTGGGTTCGCCTTCTTCCATGGCTTCAAACAGGGTGTCAATCTGGCTTTCCAGTGCGTCGGCCTGTTTTTGCTCGTCGGCATTCAGTTCTTTTGGGATGCCGAAGATGGCGTCGATCTGGGCGAACAGAGCATCCACTTCCGGGTCGGATACCTCATCATCGCCGCCCTCCAGGCTGTCCAGCTGGCTGAAGATGTTATCAACCTGAGCCTGTTCTTCACTGCTCAGGGCATCCCAGGATTTGATGCCGTAGAGGGCGCTCATCTGGCTGAACAGGGTGTCAATCTGTGCCTCCTGTTCGGCCGTGGGTTCGCTGTCTTCCATGGCCTCGAACAGGGCGTCAATCTGGCTTTCCAGTGCGTCGGCCTGTTTCTGCTCGTCGGCGTTCAGCTCTTTGGGGGTGCCGAAAATGGCATCCAGCTGGGCGTACAGGGCGTCTTCCTGAGGGGCTGCTTCATCATCGCCGCCTTCAAGGCTGTCCAGCTGATTGAAGATGGCGTCCACTTTGGCCTGTTCTTCGCTGGTCAGGGCATCCCAGGATTTAACCCCGTACAGGGTATCCAGCTGGCTGGACAGCTCAGTGGCTTTGGCAGTGTTTTCCGCACTCAGCTCACCGTTGTCATCTTCAGTTTCATACAGGGCGTCGAGCTGAGTCATGATCGCTTCGGCCTGAGTCTGCTCTTCGGCGCTGAGTTCCTTGGGCACACCAAAGATCGCATCCAGCTGGCTGTACAGGGCTTCAACGTCAGGGCTGATGGCGGCAGGCTGAGCGGCGTTGTTGGCAGTTGTCTGAGTGTTCATGGTTGTCATCCTTTTCATGGTTTGTCTCGCCAGGGAGGGCTTCCCGGTAGCGACTGGAACCATAATCCGTCAGATGATTTGTACAGTCTGTAGCGGTTCGGTAGGGGGAATGTAACAGTGTGTACAAGGGGCTGGCAGGCTCAGGTAGCCAGCAGGTAGCCCCGGTTACGCACGGTTTTGATCCGTTCTGGCTGGTGGGGGTCGTCGCCGATTTTGTGGCGCAGGCGGGAGATGGTGATGTCGACAAACCGGCTCATGCCGTCGTATTCCAGCCCGCGTACTTCGTGGAAGATGTACTCACGGGACAGCACTTTGCCAGCGTTGCGGGCCAGCAGGTGGAGCAGGTCGTATTCCTGGGTGCTCAGGCTCAACTGCTGGCCGTTATGGCTGGCTTCGCGGGCATTGCTGTTGATCTGCAGGCCCTGTACCTGAAGCAGGCTTTCATCAGCGGCTGGGGTGTGGTTATCACGCTGAATACGGCGGCTGATCGCGTTGATCCGGGCGACCAGCAGGCGGGGTTCTACCGGTTTGCAGATGTAGTCATCGGCACCGATCTCCAGTCCGATAATCTGGTCGATCTGATCGCTGCGCGCCGTCAGCATGATGATCGGGTTGCGATAGTGCTCACGGACTTCACGGCAGATATCGATGCCGTTTTTGCCGGGCAGCATAATATCCAGTAATACCAGATCTGGCTGTTCATCCAGGATGCGCTGTACGGCCTGGCTGCCATCGGCTTCGTGGCTGACCTGGTGGTCGAAGCCACGCAGGTATTCCTGGGTCAGTTCGGCCAGTTCGGCATCGTCTTCAATCAGTAGTATCCGTAGGCCGGTCATGAGCTGTCCTTAATGTCTTCTGTTTTTAGCGCGCTTTAAAACTGCCAGTTGAGCCGCAGCTCGGCCAGCTGGCGGTTGTAGTCATGCAGTTTGTGGTTGGCCTGGTTGCGGTAGCTCGATAGCGTCAGCCCCAGTGACAGGTCTTCGTTTAACCGGTATCGGGCGCCGGCTCGCAGGCTGAGGTTATTTTCGTCGCGGGCATCCGGGTACAGCGGTGCTTCCGCTGCCTGGTAATGGCTGCTGCGATAACGCAGCTGGCTCCAGAGAGCCAGCTGGGCGCTGTAGCGGTAATTGAGCCGGGTCTGGGCTTCGCGGGCATGGTAGCTGTGGCGTTTACCCCGGTAATCGGTATCGATCAATCTGCCGCTGAGCTGCAGGCGCCACTGGCGGTCGAGCTGGTAGTCGTAACGCAGGGCCAGCTCCTGTAAGGGGCCATCTTTGGCGCGGGCTTTGCTGGCCAGATAATTGCGATCTTTATGCAGTACCGACAGGGTAACTCTGTGTTGGTCTTGCTGCCACTGGAGTGATGGCTCCAGTCCGACGTAGTTGATATCGCTGGCCCGGCCCTCTGTCAGGTGCGACAGGTGGAGGCGGCTGGCCAGGGTCCACTGTGGTGTCAGCTGGTAGTGCAGGCTGCTGACCAGCTGTACGCTGCGGATATCGGCCCGGCGCTGTTGCTGGTACTGCCGTTTTGACAGGTTGAGCCGGTTGCGCCAGCGCAGGTGGCCCGTTGTGCGGGGGGTAATGTCGGCAGCGCTCAGGCTGCGATCTGCACGCAGTACCAGCTGGCTGTTGAGGTAGTGGTCGCTGCGCTGCAGGGCACCGGGTTTCAGGCGCAGGGTGCGCAGGCCGATATCCCGGTCTTCGGGGCCGGTATTGGCGTTGCTGTCGTAGCCGCTGCCCAGGCTGAGCTGACCGCCCAGCTGCCAGTGTTGTGCATAATCAGTGCTGGCCTGGCGGCTTTGCTGGGCCTGCTCGGCTTGCAGAATTTTGCGATAAAAGGTCAGGACGTTTTTACGCACGGTGGTGGGCAGCTTAGCGTTGCTGACCACCTGTTTAACGGCATTGCGGGCGGCGGAGTATTGCTGCTGGCGGTAGTAGAGCCGGGCCAGTTCCAGCCGACCCCGATGCCAGCCGGGGCGGGTTGTCAGCTGGTGTTCCAGTTGCGCAATGGCCTGGGCAGGCTGCTGCTCAGCGTTCGACAGCAGGGTATTAAGGTCCTGCTGTGGTGTTGGTGTGAGCGAGGCTGCCTCGGTAAGCGGGGCAAGTAATATCAGGCTGGCCAGAACCGAGTGGCCGTAGCATACAGGTCTGTTCATCGTTCGAACTCACCTGCCTGAATGTCGCCAAACTCGTCGTTGTCGAGTTCATCCTCCAGCCCATCGATTAACGCTTCGAGATCTTCGAGGTCTTCAAGGTCGTCGATATATTCCCGGTCGAACTCTATTTCGACGCCATCGACCTCAATGCTGAAGCTGTCGCCGTCCTGGGTGAGGGTATCGAGTGCGTCGATCAGCTCGCGCGCGGTGTCGGGGTCCAGCTCATCCAGTGGCAGCTCGGGCAGGTCGTCATAGCCATCGGGCAGATCACTTTCGTCATCCAGCGGTTCGATGACCAGCTGGCCATCTTCAATGTAGATATCAACTTCACCGGCCTCCAGGGCTTCACCCAGCCCGGTGGCGTTGTGCAGTTGTTCCAGCTGTTCCAGCTGTTCCAGCAGGCTGAACGCTTCGTCGTCTTCGTCTGCCTCATCATCGCCTTTGGCGGGTTGGTAATCACTCAGGTCGCTGTTGTCGAGTTCTGAAAAAATAGCCTGTTCGTGGGCGCTGAGCGGGCGGCGTTCACGGGCTGATTTCTGTCGTGGGGCTTCAAATTCAGGAATCGCTTCAAAAGGCGAGTCGTCCCGGTCCAGCTCCTGCATCAGCTGATCGGAGTCCAGCCCCCAGTCGCCCCAGTCTGTATTGTCATCTGCCCGCACAATTGCGCTATGCAGCAACAGGCTGGTGAGCAGGGTGAGGTAGAACAGGGGCCTTTGTTTCACGTTGGGGTCTCGCTGGGTCAATCGATCAAGGGTGAGCGCAAATGATACATTTTTAAAGAATTTAAATGTTGCAGTTTGTAGCACCGGCTTGTATCAGATCTGCTGAATTATTGTGGGTGTTCGGGGCTGGCAGGGTCAGTTGGGCACAGAGCCCTCTTAGCAGCCTGGAGTGACCCAGTTCGATATCACCCTGATGCCAGTGAGCGATTTGCCGGACAATGGCCAGCCCCAGCCCGCTGCCGCCACTGTCGCGGTTGCGGCTGGATTCCACCCGGCTGAACGGCTCCAGTACTTGCTGCCACTGCTCTGGCGGGATGCCGGGACCATCATCTTCAATGCTCAGGCAGAGCTGGCCGGGCTGGGTGCTGATGGAAACTCTTATCTGGCTGATGGCATAACGCTGAGCGTTACCCAGCAGGTTCTGCAGAGCGCGGCGCAGGTAATGAGGGTCGGCCTGCAGTTGCAGCCCAGGGAGGGCGTTGTGACTCAGCTGCAAGGCCGGGTTTTCGCTGCGCAGTGGTTCAAACAGGCTGTCGAGCATTTCCTTCAGTTCCACCGGGCTGGGGGTCAGAGTGGGGGTCGTACCTTCCATGCTGGCGTAAAGCAGGATCTCTTCAACCAGTGAATTGAGTTCCTGCAGGCTGCTGTCCATGCCGTCCAGATGCTGAACCACCGGGCGGATGTCGAGCGGGTCGGTACTGAGCTGGTTTAGCTTGTGCAGGGCCAGTTCGCGGCGGAAGGTGAGCCGGGCCAGCGGGGTTTTCAGCTCGTGGGAGACAGCGCGGTTCAGCTCACGCTGGGCGTTGAGCAGCTGGTGGATACGGGCGGACATGGTGTTGATTTTGCCTGCCAGAGCGGTCAGGGCATCGTTGCCATCAACGGTTAGCGGGTTGCTTGGGCCACTGGGTTGCAGCTGGTCAACTTCATCGGCCATCCGGCCCAGCCGCCGCGCCAGCGGACGTACCAGTAAAAAGCAGGCCAGTGCCAGCAGCGCCAGCCCGAGCAGACCGGCGACAATCACCAGTGCGCGTGGGAAGGGCTCGAACAGGGGCACTGGCCCCTGTTGTAGAAAATCACCGCTGTTGCCGATCGGGGCCAGGGTGCGGATGGCGCGCTGGCTGTTATTAAGGGTCTGCAGTTCTACCACGGTATCACCCCGCACCAGCGCGCGTTTTTGCAGATAATTGGCGCTTAACTCGGTGCTGTTCAGCCAGTGTAGTGGGTAGGCGAAGGCAGCCTGTAGCTGTTGCAGTGCGGCTTTCCGCTCGCTTTGTGGGTAGCGGCCCAGCTCATTGAGCAGCAGCAACTGGCTGCCGCGCATCAGTTGCTCGTTGATGTCGGCTTCGCTCAGAGTGACCTGTAGCCACTGCTGCTGATCGTTACTGGCGGGCAAAAACAGGCGGCGCTGTTCATCAACCACAGCGATATGCAGGCGGATATCGTCAGATTGCTGGTGCAGCTGGAGGTTGGCAGGCAGTTGCTGGGCGCTGATCAGTTCCAGCGGCAGTGCGGTAACCCGTTTGCTCAGCGCCAGCCACTGCTGTCGGCGCTCGCCCTGATGTCGGATCAGCCCCTGGCTGATCAGCTGCAGGGTGCCCTGGCTGCTGCTGGCCAGGTAATCACTGAGCCGGTCTTCGTTCCAGAGTCGGTAGCCCAGCAGCGCACCGCCGCCGATGATCAGCACAGCACACAGGATGCCGATGTAGATTCTGAGAAAGATACTGCGCATTTAACGTCCTGAACCGCATCCTGGCGATAGTTGAGCGGGCAGTTTAACGGAAATTGTGTGTGATGTCGGTGGTTTGGAACGGAGTAATGGGCGTTGTTGTCGGGCTGGCGTAGAATGGACGGCTGTGTAACCTGGTGGAGCTTCGTGTAACGATGAGTCTGAGCCTCTGGCTGACATTTATGGGTGTGATTATTGCGCTGATTGCCTTTCCTGGCCCTTCGGCGCTGTTGTGTATGTCTCATGGGGTGCTGCATGGCCACCGCAAAGCGACACTGACTGTGGTGGGCGGTGCGATGGCGGCGATGTGTTTGATGACGCTGTCATCACTGGGGCTGGGGGCGCTGCTGGCCGCCTCGCAGGAGGCGTTTATGCTGGTCAAGTTATTGGGGGCAGGCTATCTGGTTTATCTGGGGATACAGGCCTGGCGTAGCACGACCTCCCCGGTTCAGCCCGGCGATGATGCTTCACCGCCGCACCCGGTGCAGTCCGGGATGGCGCTGTTCCGTAAAGGGTTTATGGTCGGCATCAGTAACCCCAAAGATCTGCTGTTTTTTGCCGCCCTGTTCCCTAACTTTATCCAGCTGGACCAGCCGCAACTGCTTCAGTTTGTGGTGCTGGGCGGCAGCTGGTTTGTGATGGACTGCCTGATCATGTTTCTGTACGCCGTGGCAGGCACCCGGATTAGCCCCTGGTTTGCCCGAGGGCACAATCTGAAGCGCTTTAATCGCGCCACCGGCAGCCTGTTTATTGCCGCCGGTGGGGTGCTGGCCGGGTCCAGCCGGTAAGCGACGAAGGCCTGTGCGATCAGTCCGGCTCGCCTGCCAGTTTACGCAGTAATGGTGAGTAAGGGTCCAGGTTGTGCTGGCCGATGTTGTTGATGTCACGCTCGCCACACAGCGCCATGGTGATGTCCATTTCGTTGCGGATAATGTCCAGCACTTCGGTGACGCCCTGTTTGCCCCGTGCCGCCAGGCCGTAGAGGTAAGGGCGGCCGATGTAGACGCCCTTGGCACCCAGCGCAATGGCTTTGAGCGCATCCTGGCCGGAGCGGATGCCGCCATCCATATGCACTTCAATCTGGTCGCCCACGGCATCAAGGATGCCGGGCAGGGCGGCGATGGAGGAGCGCGCGCCATCGAGCTGGCGGCCGCCGTGGTTGGAAACGATCAGCGCATCGGCACCGCTGCTGGCGGCACGTTTTGCATCTTCAGGGTCGAGAATGCCTTTGAGGATCAGCGGGCCGCCCCATTTCTGTTTGATCCACTCGATATCATCCCAGCTTAATTTCGGGTCGAACTGTTCAGCGGTCCAGGCGCCCAGTGAGGAGAGGTCCGCAACGCCTTTGACATGACCCACGATATTGCGAAACGCATGGCGACGAGTGGTGGCCATGTTCAGGCACCAGCCCGGGCGGGTAGCCATCTGCCAGATATGTTTGGGGGTGAATTTTGGCGGTGCGGACAGGCCGTTGCGCAGATCTTTGTGGCGCTGGCCGAGGATTTGCAGATCAAAGGTCAGCACCAGGGCCGAGCAGCGGGCATCTTTGGCACGCTGGATCAGGCTTTCGATAAAGCCCCGGTCTTTCATCACATACAGCTGAAACCAGAAGGGCTTCTGGGTCACGCTGGCAACATCTTCAATCGAGCAGATGCTCATGGTTGACAGGGTATAAGGCACGCCTGCCTCTTCACAGGCCTGGGCGGCGAGCATTTCGCCATCGGCCCGCTGCATGCCTGCCAGACCGGTGGGTGCAATCGCGACCGGCATGCTGACAGCCTGACCAATCATTTCGCTGGCCAGTGAGCGGTTGGTCATATCGACGGCCACCCGCTGGCGCAGCAGTAATTGCTGGAAATCATTTTCATTGGCGCGGTAGGTGCTTTCTGTCCAGGCGCCGGAGTCGGCGTAATCAAAAAACATTTTCGGCACCCGGCGCTGGGCCAGGCGTTTGTAATCGTTAATTTCGACCAGTGTTGTCATGGCGTTCCTGCCTTAAATAAAGTGCGGTATTCCGGGTTACTGACAATACATCTGCACTAATGCTTATTAAAATCATTATCAATAACTGGTCTGACCTTTAATGCCTGTCTTGATTGGGCTCATTGTCGCCTGGCCGCGCCGATTGGGAAATCCTTCGCTGGTGCTGTTCTGCCACGTTGTATATCCGACTGAAGGAGCCTGTTGCTGTTGTTGATCAGGGCGTAATCTGTGGGCGGCTGAGGCTGGCCGAAGGTCAGCCGGTGATCAAATAACAATAAAACACAGGAATAGATGTGATGCCGCCACGTATTCATAAGGGAATATTTCAATTAGTAGAAGAAGCGAATCAGATTGTTGAGGAAATCAGCATTACTGAGGCGCTGGCGCTGCATGGCCGTGAGGATGTGCAGTTTGTAGATATTCGGGATATTCGTGAACTGGACCGTGAAGGACGGGTGCCGGGGGCGTATCACTGCCCGCGTGGGATGCTGGAATTCTGGGTGGACCCTGAAAGCCCGTATGCCAAAACGGCGTTTCAGCAGGATGTGACCTTTGTGCTGTTTTGCGCTGCGGGCATGCGCTCTGCGCTGGCCGGGCGCACGCTGGTGGAAATGGGTTTGCCGTCGGTGAAGCATATTCAGGGTGGTTTTGCTGCCTGGCGTGAAAACAGCGGTGAGATCAACAAGGGCTAACCGCGTCTGAGGGTGGCCGGTTTTACTGCGTGCCAGGGTGATGACGCGGTACACTGGCCGCCCTCTGTCTGCTATGTACACTCACTGTTATGAAAGTCTCTGCTCTGAAAGCGTTTGTTGTGGCGGCCCGCGAGGGTTCGTTTTCCAGTGCGGCTGAGCTGCTGCATCTCACCCAGCCGGGGCTGAGCAAGCGCATTGTGACGCTGGAAAATGAGCTGAAATATGCGTTGTTTGAACGGCTGAGTAGTGGTGTGCTGCTGACGGAAGCTGGGCGCTTGTTGCTGCCCCATGCTGAGGCAATTGTGCATCGGGCTGAGGCGATGAAGGCGGCGTTGGTTAATCTGGACAACGAGCTATGTGGCCAGGTGCGCTTTGGCACCACCCAGCATATTGCTCTGTACCACCTGCAGGAACCGCTGGCCCGTTTCAGTCAGCACTATTCCCATGTTGATCTTAATATCGATTTTCTCAGTTCCAGCGAAGCAGAGAAGAAGATTCTCAGCGGCACGCTGGACCTTGCCTATATCACCGAATCGCCCCAGCCCAGCAGTCAGCTTAACTATGAAAAGATCGGCGATGAAAAGCTGGTGTTCGTGGTGGCAAAAGATCATGCCCTCAGTGGCATCGAGCGGTTGACGTTAAAAGATCTGGGCCGGTTCAAGGCGATTCTGCCGACGGCGACTTCATTTACCCGCCAGTATGTGGACCAGCTGTTTGCCCAGCGCGACATCGCGCTGGATATTGTGGAACCTTCTGATTATTTCGAGGTGTTGCGCATTATGGCCGCCACCGGGCTGGGCTGGAGTTTGCTGGCAGAGCGGATGGTGGATGAGCGTTTTTATCGCTTGCCGCTGGCTGAGTTTGAGCTGCGCCGCCCGCTGGTGGTCGTCAGTCACCGGGAGCGGGCGCTCAGTGCGGCCAGCCTGCAGCTGCTGGATGCGATCAGGCACTGAGTCGGTCGTTGTTTGGCTATAACCATTAGTTTGGTCACTTCATACTATCTGGATTAACCGGTTATAGCCCGGTTGTGAGATTGTCCCTCGCCTTCAGTCGTAACACCCCGTTATGCGCCTCCCAGATGTTTTTTGTTACCTTTTCTGGTGATTGGCTATGCTTTGTTTACAGGGTGTTCGGCAGGTTTAATTCAGAAGCGGCTCCGTTGTTCAGCCGTTTCGTAGACTCAGGGAACTATGCATATGATGGTAATCAGACCGCTTCGTGAATCCGACTGGCCAGCGTTTCGTGAGCTGGCGCGTAAAACAGGCACTGGCTTTACCTCGCTGCAGGATGATGATGTTCAGGCGCGCGGCAAGTTTGAGGCCGGGCTGGCTGGTTTTCAGCTGACCAAAGATAATGTAGATGAAGTGCTGTATCTGTTCGTACTGGAAGATATCGAACAGGGCGTGATTGCCGGGATCTGTGGTATTGAGTCCGCGGTTGGGCTGGGTGAGCCCTGGTATAACTATCGACTGGGCACCATTCGCAATGCCTCGCGTGAGCTGGGCGTATCAACACAGTTGCAAACGCTGACCATTTCCAATGACCACACCGGCCATTCTGAAGTCTGCACCCTGTTTTTAGACCCGGAATACCGTCATAGCAAAAATGGCTCGCTGCTGTCCAAGTCCCGTTTTCTGTTTATGGCTGAACACCCGCACCTGTTCCACGACAATGTGATTGCCGAGATGCGCGGTTACTCCGATGAAGATGGTGTTTCACCGTTCTGGGAAGGGCTGGGCCGTCACTTTTTCACCATGGACTTCGCCTGTGCCGACCGTCAGTCGTCTATGGACAAGGTGTTTATCGCTGAGCTGATGCCTCGCCATGCGATCTACACGAACCTGCTGCCGCCAGAAGCCCAGGCGGTGGTCTGCCAGACCCATAAAGCGACGGTGCCCGCGCGTAAGCTGCTGGAAGCAGAAGGCATGAGCTGCAAAGGTTATTGCGATATTTTCGATGGCGGCCCGTTGCTGGAAGCCAAGGTATCGGACATCCGTGCTGTGCGCGACAGTCGCTACATGAAAGTACGGGTGGTGGATGAGGTGGAAGAGGGTGATCAGTACCTGGTAGCGACCACTGGCCTGCAGGATTTCGCCTGCACCCTGGTGTCGCAGAACCTTAATGCGCGCCAGTGCATCAATCTGACTCAGCTGATGGCGGATGCGCTGCAGGTGGGAACGGGGGATACCGTACGCGTAGTGCCGCTGTCGCCTGCGCAGCGATTCTGATCGGATTGACCTGACGATAAACGGATGACCTGGCGCGCCTTGCGTGCCGGGTTATTTCCGGCAATGATTTTACGCTGCTTTCCTTTTTCTGCATGATTTCTGACCATTCATTCTGCCTGTCTTTTATTGCCATTGGTTACGCTGATCAGCATTCGCCCAGCGTGTGGCTTTTCTCCGTATAATCAGGTGATTCGCTGGCACTGTTGCGGCCTTATCGGTAGCATTGGCGGCTGTCCTTTTTAACCCGATTTGCGGTGGATACGTCTTAATGAGCTATCAGGTGCTCGCCCGTAAGTGGCGACCGAAAACATTTACCGAAATGGTGGGGCAGGAGCATGTCCTTAAGGCGCTGGTTAACGCGCTGGATGATGACAGACTGCACCATGCGTATCTGTTTACCGGGACGCGCGGGGTGGGTAAAACCTCCATCGCCCGCCTGTTCGCCAAATCACTGAACTGTGAAACCGGGGTGTCGTCTACCCCCTGTGGCCAGTGTGGTGCCTGTGTCGAGATCGCCGAAGGGCGCTTTATTGATCTGATTGAAGTGGATGCGGCCTCCCGGACCAAAGTGGAGGATACCCGCGAACTGCTGGAGAACGTGCAGTACGCACCGACCCATGGCCGCTTCAAAGTGTACCTGATCGATGAGGTACACATGCTCTCCACCCACTCATTCAACGCCCTGTTGAAAACGCTGGAAGAGCCGCCTCCGCACGTTAAATTCCTGCTGGCAACCACCGATCCGCAAAAACTGCCAGTGACGATTCTGTCGCGCTGTCTGCAGTTTAATCTCAAGAATATGATCCCTCAGCGTATTGTGGAGCACCTGCAACACGTGCTGGGTCAGGAAGGGATTGACTGCGAAGAACCGGCGCTGTGGCTGTTGGCCCGCTCGGCAGATGGATCGATGCGGGATGCGTTAAGCCTGACTGATCAGGCGATCGCCTTTGGTGCCGGTGAGGTGAACGAGGCCGATGTACGGTCGATGCTGGGCACGATTGACCAGCGGCTGGTTTACCTGTTGCTGGAGCAACTGGCGAGCCACGATATAGCGGCACTGTTACAGACGGTCGATGAGCTGGCGCGTTTTTCGCCGGATTACGACGCCGTACTGGGTGATCTTGTCAGTTTGCTGCACCGGGTTGCGATCGCTCAGGCGGTCCCTGGTGGCGTTGATAACAGCCTGGGTGACCAGCACCAGCTTGAGCAATTGGCCGGTCGGTTAACCGCCGAAGATGTTCAGTTGTACTATCAGGTTGCCCTGATGGGGCGCAAAGATCTGCCCTGGGTGCCGGATGCCCGTGAAGGGCTGGAGATGACGCTATTGCGCATGTCGGCGTTTCGCCCGGCCAGCAGCGCACCGCCAGCGGGTGGTCAGGCAGCGGTGCAGGCTGCTGTTCCGGCGGTTGCTGCGCCCGTACCCACGCCAGCCCCAGCCCCAGCACCAGTAGCGGAACGCCCACCGGCACCGGTCTCTGAGCATGTATCCCAGCCCGCGCCGCAATCAGCGCCGCCCCCGGTTGTTGCTAAACCCGAACCGCCGCGTGCAGCAGCATCAGCACCGCTGGCGAATGACCCGCCGCCCTGGGATGAAGATGATATGCCCATGGATATGGGTATGGACGATGGTTACGGAGCGCCTCCGGCAAAAAAGTCTGAGCCGCTTAGCGGCACAACTCCGGCTGCACGGGCCGCAATGCCAAGGGCTGAACCGCCTCGCCCGGCTGCGCCTGTGTTTGAGCCTGCGCCCGCGCCCGCGTCCGCACCGGTTTCTGCACCGGTTGTACCGTCGTACAGCCCGGAGCCAGCCCCGGCACCGCTGGCCAGTGGCGAGTTGCCTCAGGCGGCGATTTATAACGATCCGGGCAAGCGCCATGCTCAGGCCCCGGATGAGGTGAAACTGGCGCTGGCAACATTGACGCTGGTGCAGTGGGTATCGCTCAAGCAGCAGCTGAAGCTGACCGGAATGACGGAAAGTCTGGCGGCCAGTGTTTCGCTGGAACAGGTGAGTGATAGCACACTAAGCTTTCATTACACCCAGGCACAGCGTGCGGTGCTGACCGATGTCCACCGTCAGCGGATTGCCGGAGCGCTGGAGCATTATTTTAGTGCCACGCTTGAGGTAGAATTTACCGAAGCGAAACAGACTCAGGAAACACCGTTTGAATACCAGCAGCGCAAACGCGCCGAGCGACTGGTGCAGGCAGTGACCGATATGAAAAATGACCCGGTGGTGCAGCGTTTGCTGAGCCAGTTTGATGGCAGTCTGGTACTTGACTCCATCAGCCCGATTGATTCGAATTGATCTGAACATACAACTTTGAGGTAGACACCATGATGAAAGGTGGAATGGGCAACTTGATGAAACAGGCCCAGAAAATGCAGGAAAACATGCAGAAAGCCCAGGAAGAGGTCGCCAACCTGGTGGTCACGGGTGAATCTGGTGCAGGCCTGGTAAAAGTTGAGATGAATGGCCGTCATGATGTGAAACGCATCAACCTGGACGAGAGCCTGATGGAAGAAGACAAAGAGATCCTGGAAGATCTCGTTGCGGCGGCGGTGAACGATGCCGTGCGTAAGGTTGAGTCAACAACTCAGGAAAAAATGGCTAAAGTTACCGGTGGTATGCAGATGCTGCCGGGCTTTAACATGCCGTTCTGATCGATGTCTTTCAGTCCTCTGATTGAACAGCTGATCAGCGCTTTTCGCTGTTTGCCCGGTGTCGGCCCCAAATCAGCCCAGCGGATGGCCTTCCATCTGCTGGAGCGTGATCGGGCCGGAGCCGGGCGGATTGTCGATGCGCTGGGGCTGGCGATTGAAAAGATCGGTCGTTGCAGTAGCTGCCGGACGCTGTCGGAAACCGAGCTGTGCCGTTTGTGCAGTGATAACAGCCGCGACAGCCAGGTGCTGTGTGTACTGGAAACGCCGATGGATGTGCTGGCGGTCGAGCAGACTGGCAGTTTTGCAGGACAGTACTTTGTTCTCGGTGGTCATTTGTCGCCTATTGATGGCATCGGCCCTGCCGACCTGGCCATTGACCGGCTGCTGACCCGGCTGGCCACAGGTGAGGTGAAAGAGCTGATCCTGGCGACCAATCCGACCGTGGAAGGTGAAGCGACGGCGCATTTTATTGCCGCGCAGATTGACGACGAAGCGATCAAGGTTACCCGTATCGCCCACGGTGTACCGGTGGGTGGTGAACTGGAATATGTGGATGGCGGTACCCTGGCCCACGCACTGGCCGGACGCCGGACGCTGAGTTAGCACAAATCAGGAAAACCTATGTCGCAGTACGATTGGCGTGAGCTGGAGCGTTCCGCCCAGCAGCCGCAGTGGATCCGCACCGACCAGCAACTGGCCGAGCGGGTAGAATACTGGCGCACGCTGCCACTGGTCGCGCTGGATACCGAATTTCAGCGGGTTGATACGTTTTATCCGATACCGGGGCTGATTCAGCTGGCGGATGATCAGTGTTGTTATCTGATTGACCCGCTGACGGTGAAAGACTTCGCACCTTTTAAAGCGCTGCTCGAAGATACCGCTGTTGTTAAAGTGCTGCATGCCTCTACTGAGGATCTGGAGCTGTTTTACAACAGCTACGGCGCCCGACCGCAGCCGCTGTTTGATACTCAGGTGGCAGCAGCGTTTGTTGGCTGGGGCAGCTCCATGGGGCTGCGCCGAATGCTGGAGCAGGAGCTGGCGGTGGAGCTGGATAAAGAGGCGACTACCTCCGACTGGCTGCAGCGGCCGCTGACCGATGCCCAGGAGCATTACGCTGCTCTGGATGTAGCTTATCTGGCCGAAATCGTTCAGCGTCAGCAGGCGATGTTAGCTAAGCTGGGGCGCACTGAATGGGTGGATCAGGAGTGTGAAGCGCTGCTGGATACTGTGCTGGATACCGACCCTGACGGGGTGGAGTATTACAAACGTTTCTCCCAGATGTATCGCAAAAATCCCAAGCAGATCGCCGCGCTGCGAGACCTGAGTGCCTGGCGTGAGATCGTGTCCCGCCGTGATGATGAGCCGCGCAACTGGGTGTTGCGTAACCAGGCACTGCTACAGCTGATCGATCGCTGGCCGCAGAACAAGGGCCAGCTGGGACGGTTGCCGGAGATGCGTAACCGCTCGTTACGGATCTATGGTGATCAGATTATGGCGATTCTGGCCAACGCGCAGAGAAGCGCGGTTGATCGACCGCCCGAACCGATTCCGCAGCCATTACATATGTATTGGGCACCGCATATGAAGGCGGTAAAGGCGGCGGTACGCCAGCAGGCTGAAGCGTGGGATCTGCCGCCGGAAGTGCTGTTACGTAAAAAAGAGCTGGAAGCGCTGATTCGCTCTGCCGACAGTGAGGGAAACTATACACTGCCTGCTGATATGACGCCCTGGCGCCGCGAGGTGGTCGGGCCGCTGTTATTAAAGGCGCTTGCCGCGCTGGAGACAAAATGAAAATTGTAAGTATTTACAAAAGCCCGCGTAAGGATGAGATGTACATCTATACCGAGAAGCGGAATCTGTTGAGTAAAGTGCCTGAGGCGTTACTGGAGATGTTCGGTACGCCCATCCATGTGATGGATATGCCACTTAAAGCAGATCGAAAGCTGGCGCGGGTTGATACCGACAAGATGGTCGCAGGGCTGGATGAGAAAGGCTATTTTCTGCAGATGCCACCGGTGAAGGATGATTACATGCTGGATCTCTATCGGGATCGTCCCGAAACCGGGGTTCGCTAAGTGGCGCAGGAAGTATTCTGGCGTAGCACAGCGCTGGAAGATATGACGCCACCACAGTGGGAATCCCTCTGTGACGGCTGTGCGCTGTGCTGTTTGCACAAGGTTGAAGACGAAGACACTGAAGAGGTGTTTTACACCACGGTGGTCTGTCATCTGCTGGATTTTGAAACCTGCCGCTGTACGCGTTATGAAGAGCGCACCACGCTGGTGCCTAGCTGCGTCAAGCTGCGCCCTCAGGATGTCAGTGCGTTTCACTGGCTGCCGCCGAGCTGTGCTTACCGCCTGGTGCATGAAGGGCAGGATTTACCGGACTGGCACCCATTGATGACCGGTGACCCGGCTTCACAGAAAAATGCCGGTGCCACCGTGCTGAATGTGTACGAAGTCAAAGATAATGAGATCAGCGAAGATGAGCTGATCGATTATGTGATTGAGTAAGCTGACGGGCGGGCGCTCCGGCCCGCCGTATTATTTTTTGCCTGGAGCCCAGGCAAAGCCCCAGCCGTAGGCATCGTCTGCCTGTCGGTGGCCGTTAAAATACTCATCAAGGCGTTCGACCTTGAGTTCTCCGTTGATGTTGACCAGCCGGGCAATGACACAGAAACCCCGATCGTCAGGCCCTTCCGTCAGGCGTGTCTCGATAGGGGGCTGGCCTGGGATATGTAAGGTGGCAATGCCGCAGGTTTTGCCCCAGTTGGGGCTGCCTTCATAGATAAAGGCGTAAATCAGTACTTCCGTTATATCCGCCCATTGGTCGCCGTTGATATGGATCCACTCGCCGTCGCTGTGGGCGCCGGTGCGGTCATCGCCCTGTAGTTCGGCGTACGGGGGCTGTGAGTAATTACCGAAGTTCTTATCCAGTGCCTGGATCAGATCTTTGCGACCGTCACGGAGGTGAATATAAGCGCCGAGATCCAGATCAATGCTGGTGTCCGTACTGAACATGCTGGCGAGCAGGCCACCAGTCTTTTTCGGCCCCTGATTCCAGTTCAGGTTGACCCTGATCTGGCCGAAGGTGTTGCTGCTGTTCTTGGCCAGGTTGATGCTGGGGCTGGTTTTTGTCAGCGTAATTTTGCTGAGATTGATCGCTGGTGTGGCAGCGGTACTGGTGGGTGTTTGTACCGGCGCTGCAGGTGTGGGCGGGGCAGGCTGGGGTGTGCTGTCTTCTATCTCGACGCCATAGTGTTCAGCCAGCGCTGCCAGTCCACCGTTGAAACCCTGGCAGACAAAGCGGAATTTCCATTGATCATTACGCCGGTATAGCTCACCAAGAATCAGCGCGGCCTCGGGCCGTGACTGCATCGGCACGTCGGCGTGGCACAGGGTATTCTGCTGGTGTTGCACGCTGATACTGCAGCGGGACAGGCTGGCGATGGTGCCGCTGTCGACGGTAATGGTGAAGGCGATACGTTGTACATCAGGCTTGATGCGCGTCAGGTCTACTTCAAAGACGGTGGTCAGTCCTTCCTGGGCCAGGCGGACACTGTTATTTTCATTGTGTTTCTGGCCATAGAATATGAAGTCCGGGTCGCTCTGTGTCTTGCCGTCAGCATAGAGCTGAAAGCAGGACACATCGGCGACTTTACCGGTAGTGACGTGAACTGATAACAGATCCGTCACAAGAGACTGGTTCGCGCCTGGCATCATGGATGTTGTCACAGGCTGAATCCTTATCTGTTAAGCCGCTATACCCTTAGAAATAGTCGCGGGCGAATGCTTCCAGGGTTTTTTCCAGTTTTTTATCACGGGTTGGGTTACCCAGTGAGTTGAATTTCCACTCGCCGTCGCGTTTGTACAGTTTGGCCATGATCATCGATACCGCGCCGTTGAAGGCTTCATCGTTGGCAATATCAAACTGGGCAAATTCTTTATCTACCCGGGATGGTGTGCCTTCGTAAATACGGATGCGGGCGAAGGGAATATCTTTGAAGTCCTGGCCGCGGAAGCTGTTCAGTACAAATGCCAGCTGTTCTGCTTCGGCAGGCAGGCGGGACAGGTCCAGCGTGATCACTTCGTTATCCAGGCCGTCATCGCCGTCCATATCGCCGGTCAGATCGTCACCTGAGTGGGCAATGCTGCCACATTTTGATTTCAGCTGGCCGAAATAGACAACATCGATCAGTTCACGGTTAGCGTTGTATACGCCAACAGAGGCATCCAGATCCACGGCTTCTGTTTTAGTGCCACCGAAGAAACCACGTTTTTCGATCGCGCCCCAGTTGACGCCAATGCACATTTTGTCCAGTGCTCCACCGTTGTCTTTCTTCAGTGAGATACGCTGTCCTTTCTGCAGATTTATCGCCATGTTACTTCTCCTGTTGGTAATAATTTAGGTGGCACAAGGCTGGGGTTGGTCAGCCTGTGCAGATTGTATCAGCATGCGTCAGCTGATCGGCCAGTGCCAGGGTTCGTATTGCCCAGTTAGCATGGCAGGTGCGCTCCATCATTTGTCCATTGAGGCGAAACACCCCTTTGGCATCATCGCTAAGCACCGCGCGGGCCTGTTCGATATGACGTTCGGTATAGAGCGCGTATTGTTGTTCAATCACAGCCAGCTGAACAGGGTGAATCGCGGTTTTGGCCAGTAAGCCGTAGCTGATGTCATGATTGACTTCGTTAATCAGGGTGCTGCGATCATCGATAAAATCGAATACCGGGGCGCTGAGTTCGTAGCCATGGGGGCGAAAACCGATCACCAGCTGTTCGATAACCGTACGTAATGGGGTGTCGTAGGCGGTCAGGCCAGGCAGCCGCTTGAGCCCCATCAGGTTCAGCAGATCGTTGCCGCCAATACGCAGGCACAGCGTCTGCCGGGAAAAGCGGTCGAGCTGGTTGCGCAGGCCAGCCAGTGCCGACTGATCCAGTACCTCTGCTGTTTCCAGCGTGGGCATGACAACAAAAGGCGTTGTCGTTGTGTTCAGTAAGGCCCGATAGGCTGGCAGGGTTTGAGAGTCGGCTTTAGGCAGTACAAAACCATCCAGCTTTTCCACTCCTTTCATCGTCAGAATGCGGCGCAGCACCTCAACGTTGCGGGGCCGGACAAAGCGGCGAAAACGGCCGCGAGGCTCCAGACTGGCCAGGCTTTGGCTTAAATTCCGTAGTGCGTCCTCCAGCTCGTCGGCATTCACTGCGTCTTCGGTACAGAAAACCAGTGAACGGGCGGCGCTGATGCCCTGCTTCATAATTTGCCCCAGCCGTGGGTGGGTGCAGGGGGTGTACAGTGAAGCACCCAGCTCGAAATAAGATATCGTCTGGCTCATCGGGCGGCCTCGCGGGTGACATCTTTGATCAGGGCGCAGGCACCGAATGGCATCTCCGGGTGCTCAATAATACGGATGTCTTTTTCCTGACTCAGTTGTACCAGGTGAGCGACATCTTCGTGCTGTGGGTTCTGGAGCAGTAGCAGATCCGGCACCCGGCGCAGCATGACCCGCGTGGCTTCGGCAATACCGGGCTTGATACGGTTAATATCGCTGACGTTGTATTGCTGCTGCAGTGTATTCAGAAAGGCCTGATGCCGAGCCTGATGTGCTGTTCTGGCACCGGGAAGGTCAGTCAGGCTGTGGTGACTGGCCATCTGTTCTGCAACCTGTTCGATAAACCAGACGGAGCGATCATGCTCGGTCAGGTGATCGTAGCGGATGCAACCATGAAACTGATCCGGGCGAACCTGGCTGTTCAGAATTGAGCGTGAGACCAGTCCGGACACGGTGGAGTTCATCAGTGCGCTGGGGAGGGTGTAGTCGGCGTAGGTAGCGGCGACATCGGCGGTGCCGCCGATGTCGGACACCACAAAGAGTTCGTCGGGTACACGGCGCTGATGCGTGGTGTTGTAATGGCCGATAGCCTGTTTCAGTTCCTGGGTGATCACGCCTTTGGCGGTCCAGCCATCAATAAAGGTCAGTGACTCATCGCGATAGCCCTGTTGCTGCAGCAGGTAGTCCAGTGCCACGGTATCAATGCCGCGATCTCTGATAATGCTGATGCTGTAGTGGCTGCAGCTGCGCCCCAGGTGGTGCTGTAAGGCCCGCTTTAACAGTACGCCAATGGGCGTGCCGGCCCGCGCCAGGGAGACCAGACAAATGTGGCCCAGGCGGCGCTCGGCAATCAGTTTTGCCAGCGTCATGATTTCAGCAGCCAGTCGCTGTTTGTACTGCGCCGTCAGCTGCAGAAACAGCTGGGTGTAAGCCTGAGTCGGAGCCGATTCCTGATGGATCAGTTCCGAGTAGTGGAGCTGGCCTGACTGGATCAGGCGTTCTTTGTCTTCGATGGTGGTGAATTCAGGTTTAATCGGCGTCAGTAAAAACTGGCAGTCATCGGCCGTATAGCTGCCCGTTATCGGCTCTGGCGGTGGGTAAGAGGGTGTGTTCACAGCGCGGTGAGCTCCTGGTCGATCTGGCTGCCGGTTGGCATCAGCGCAAAGTGTGTTTCTCGCATAAACGGCAGGTCGGTCAGGCTGTCACCCAGCCCCAGCGTCAGATCATTTGCGCCGACGTTCAGTAGCGTCAGTAAGAAGCGGACGGCTTCCTGTTTACAGGTGTAGGGCATTCTAAGGGCCAGGTTCCTGCCATTACGGTGCCAGCGGCTATCTGCTGGGCGCTGGGCATTGAGGCCTGCGACCAGCTGGTCCAGTGCCTGAGTGCCCTGTGCGGCGCAATCTGTTTTGATGCTGAGGTAGGCCGGTACGCCCTGGTCAGTGATAACCCGGCTGCGGGCAGACAGCTGCAGGCGGTCGATGATTTGCCAGGCCTGGGTATTCAGCGCATCGAGCAGCGTTTGTGCCTGTGCCAGATCATGATGACGCGCCAGGTGGGCGAGCCATTCAGGGCAGGGGGTGTCGTCTGCACGCAGAATTAGTGCGCCGTGGGAAACGATGCGGTAATGCTGGAAAAACGGCAGGGTCACGCGCTGTAAGGCATCAGTATTACGGCCGGTGACCGGAATGATCATTGCGCCGCCCTGAGCCAGGGTGCGCAGTAATGTCTGCTGGTGGGGGCAGATAAAAGAGAGCGCTGCGCCGTCTTTATCCAGCGCTGCGGCGTCTGCCTGGTAGCCGTCAGGCACTTTGCCTCGGGTCTGAATCAGAGTGTCGTCCAGATCGGTGAACACATAGGTACGGCTGTTATTCGGCATATGTCTTCACCTGTTGAGAGCTTACCTGTTGAGAGCCTGCCTGCTGAGCAGGTGGCTGGTACAGAGCGTGCTGTGCCAGAATTTGTGCCAGGCCATGTGCAGCGTATTGCTGGTTGTCTTCGAGCAACAGGCTGAGCTGGCGGTTCTGGTCGGCCAGGTTGTAGGCGTAATGGCGTACGGGGCGGTTATCTATGGCAAATGCAGTCTTGCTGGTAATAGCATCGCCCAGCTGAATTGGTGAGCGGGTGGTTGACTGGAACAGTACATCGCTGCCGTTACGGGCGTGCTGTTCAGCCACCAGAAACGGCAGATACAGATGTTCGCCGTTGCCAATGATTGTCATCGCCGGGTGGTTATTGATCTCAGGTAGCGGCCCCTGGTACGGCATACGGATACCGCAACGGCCCAGGTCGGTCCGGGACGGCAGTGTGCAGCTGTCGGCATCAACATCGGCCGGTAGCTGGGCCTGGCAGGCTGGGTCGGGGCTAAAGCTGAAGCGGCCATCGAGCAGGCTGACAAAGCGTACCGGGTGCGGCAGCTCGAGGTAGGGCGCACGTTTGTCGTCATCCAGCCAGCTGACAAGGCTAACCACAACGACTTCTTTTAGGGCGGGTAAGCGAGGTAATAACCGCTCGACCAGCAGTTTCAGGGTACGGCCTGTAGAGATTTCATCGTCAACCAGTACCAGTCGCTCAGCGGCACTGATTTCAGCCAGACAGTCTGCCTGTGGCTGGTATAACAGATGATCAACGGCGTGGCTGTGGGCCTCGTCCAGTGACAGCCATAAAGGCTGGTCCAGCTGATGGCGGGTGGTGTGTTGATAATAAACTGCGTCTGACTGCAGACGGCTCAGGCTGTCAGCGACGCCAGCACCCAGTCCGGTTGCGGTTTCGGCCATGCCAACCACGTAAGTGACCGGGCCGGGGCGGGTCAGTGCAGCCAGTTCGTCATAGGTTGCGCGCATCTGTTGCGGGCTGACGGGCCAGTGTTTACCTAAAACTTTGGATACAAACAGGTAGCCGCGTTTGTGATTCTGGCGGCTGGCAAATGCCAGCAGATCGTCCAGTGGGTGGCGTGCATGGTCAACATCAATGGTGAGTAGACCCGCTTTAATCTGAATGGTGGCAGAGCAGTTGTTCGACATCGGGTGTTTATCCATATAACACAAGCTTAACCAGATACCGGCAATCCAGTACGCTCAGAAATGAACAGGTGAGTATGCGTTGGTTCTGACGGAGAGAGTTCCGGGCCTGCCTGGCAGGCCCGGAATTCGGTCGTATTAACCAGCGTTAACACCATGCCCTGTTTTCTTATCAGGAATACAGAGGTGGGCTGGTTAATGGCGCTGTTATGCGTTCAGACCGTAAGCGTTGAGGAATGCTGCCAGGCCGCCAGCGAAGCCATCGCCTTTGGCAACGAAGCGCCACTGGTCGTCTTTTTTGTAGATTTCGCCAAAGATCAGTGACGTTTCAGTGCTGTAATCTTCCGTCAGATCATAACGAACGATGTCCTGGCCGTTGTCTTTATTAGCGACGCGAATAAATGCGTTTTCGACACCGCCAAAATTCTGCTTGCGCGCGTCTGCATCATGGATAGTCACTGCGACGAGGATTTTCTTAACCTCAGCTGGCAGTGTGCTCAGGTTAACGGTGACTACTTCGTCATCGCCATCACCTTCGCCGGTCAGGTTATCACCCATGTGCTCAACAGAACCGCAGGCAGATTTGCTGGCGTTGTAAAAGACAAAGCCACCATCGCCGATTGCTTTGTCAGTGTCGTCGAGCATCAGTACGGAGGCATCCAGATCAAATGCGGAACCGTCCGTTTTACGGATATCCCAGCCGAGGCCCAGGTGGAGGTTCTGCAATCCTGGTGCTTCTTTTTCCAGGTTAACGCGTCCGCCTTTGTTCAGATTAATAGCCATGTGATTATGCCTTTAATAATGTGTTTGCAGGCTGACCCGGAGGCTTTCCAGGGGGCGTTGCAAACTGATTAGGGTTGGTAGCCTGATATAGTACTTCAGGCCGTAATAATTACGCTCGATTGGTTAGTACCGTTCAGCTGGCCATTGTGCACAACAACGGAAAGCTTCGCTATATTGAGTCGCGATATCAGGTGTCGGCCTGTGGTACTTCATAATGATTGTCAGCACTAAGTACAGTAGCCTGACGATTGATGAATATATCGATGCCGTGCCATTGTGAAAATGCCTGGCATTCCTTATCAGAGGAGGTGATGTATGCCGTCGCCAGGCAGGCGGTGATAATAGTCCAGGTGATCGCATACAACGCGATGATTTTGCTGTGATTGCAAGGTAATGCAGGAACGGGCTCATCGGTGCGCAGATACTGGCAGCACTGAGTCGGGTTGTGATAATTTCGAGCGAAAAACCCAGGGGAGCCCATTCCATTACCGTACCTTCAGGGTGAAAAAGGGGTCAGCTCAGCTCAAACTCAGCCGGATCGAGTCCCAGTTCCTGAGCAATCTGTATGGCAACGGCCTTTTCCTGGCTGTCGAAATCGCCATCAGAGGCAGCGATGGCGATGACAATGCGCATGATCAGGCGGGCCTGTTCATTTTTGCCGCGCATTTTGCCAATGGCCTGCATAGCTTTTGCCTGGCCAACATCCAGATCAAAGTCGAAGGTGTCGATGTAGTCCTTGAAGCAATTGACGACTTCACCGGAGTCGTAGATGGACAGCGTTTCATTGTGCTGAATAAATGCCATCATTTTCTTTTTTTCTTCTGACGTTACACTGCCATCTGCGTAAGCAACGAGTGCGCTGCCGCCTAAAACAGCCTGCAGAAAGTCTTTTGATTTGAATTTGAGGGCATCTGTTTTCAGTTCGTTGAACTTTTCTTTGCCTTGGCGTAATAGATCTTTCAGCATCGGTCTCTTCCTGGATTGTACGGGTGGATCGAAAAATATAGCGGCTGGGCCTGTTCTTTTTCAGGCGTGGCGAAGCTAAACCTGTGACTTCCAGCCCAGATTTAATTGCCAAGCGAAGCACTCTTAAATTTAGTGTTTTTCGGGTATCTACGCAAGCACACATCGTTGCCCATTTACGGGTAATCTCGTGCTTGTGTTTTATAGGCGAAGGGTTCACCAGCACTTCGGTAAGGCGCAGGTTCAGGCAGGGCGGTCGGTGTGGCCAATACAGTGGTCTGCCGCCAGCGCGTGCGTCGGTGCTGGCGGGTGCGGGTTGTGACGTACGTTCAGGTTGTGGCTGCCATCTGGCTGGCAACAAATACCGCCGTTACCCGGTCCATCGACATCAGGTGGCTGTTAAACCAGTCAACAAAGGTGTGTTGCAGGTAATTCCCCAGTGCTACTTTATCGCGATCACTTTTCCAGTAACTGATCAGTGCTTTCATCTCTGACAGTACGCGATCATGTTCGCTTTTGTGTACCGGGTAGGGCGGGAAACCATACGCCTGCATATGCTGCTCTTCGCGGGCAAAGTGTTCTGCATTGTGGATATACAGCTGGTCCAGCTGGGCATCAATTTCGGTGCTCTCAGCGGTTTCAAGGGCAGCATACAGTGCGTTGACCATCTCGACGGCTTCGGCGTGATCATGGTTCATAAAATCCAGTGCCAGTACTGGAATATCCTGGGCATTAACCAGCAGTGTCTGTGTCATCTTAGCTACAGCCTCACGAGTATGTGCCGCCCGCATCAGGATTACAGGCTGAGCGAGTTGCCGGGCCTTAGCGGGTCACGGCAGTCGCTCAATGCGGGCTGGCATCTGAATAGATGAAGTCAATCTACCTGAGGCCAGTACTGGAAAGACATCAAAACCGGTAAAATGAATACCCGTTCTGATTCAGGTCAATCGGATACCGGTAATCTGTCCGGTGCAGGGTCTTCAGTGCAGTACCATATCGACCAGATCATCGGCGGCACAGCTGATATGGCCATGGGGGTGGTTACGTATCAGCTGCATATACTGCCCCCCTGTCAGATGGACCAGGTGGCGATGATCACCGGCTTCAAAGTAAATATCATTATCATCGGCCAGGCTATCATCCCAGATCATTTCCATGCCAAAGGCATCGCCCAGTGGTGGAATTGCGCCTTCGCTACAGTCACCAAACAGCTGTACCAGCTCTTCTTCATGGGCCAGCTGGACTTTGCGTCCCAGCATTTGCTGAATCCGTGACAGCATTACTTTGTTGGTGGCGGGGATCGCCGCCAGCATGTAGTTATCTTTGTCTTTTAATACGACGGCTTTTACCACTTCACGCACGGGCAGGTGGCTGGACCAGGCAGCTTCGACCATATGCTCGCTGAAGCTGTGGCGGATTAATTCATAGTTGCCTGCTTTGCGCATCAGGTAATCGTTCAGGGTGACGGAAATACTCATAACCAGATCCCCAAAATTGTGGTTTTTGAAAGGTTGCAGGTTAAGTATGGCCGCTTTTTTACTGTACGCTGGCAACAATATGTGCTGTAGAGCACCCATTTTTTCGCAGAATAGTGTAAAATTTTGCGCCTGTTTAGAATGATATCGCGCAGAGATCTGCTATTTCAGAACTTATTGCGCCTTACGAGTGTTGAGTCAGAAGCTGAGAATAATATGCATACAGTAGAGAAGATCGGCGGCACTTCCATGAGCCGCTTTAGCGAGCTGATGGACACCATTCTGGTCGGTAAGCGCACACCGGACCAGTTATACAACCGTATCTTCGTGGTATCCGCGTATGGCGGTATTACCAACATGCTGCTGGAGCATAAGAAAACCGGCGTATCGGGCGTGTACGCACGTTTTGCCAACGCAGAAAGCGAAGAGGCCTGGATTGATGCCCTGAACCAGGTTCAGGTGCGTATGCAGGAAATCAATGCTGAGCTGTTTCAGGGTGAATTTGAGCGCAATGCCGCTGATAACTTTGTTATTGAGCGCTTGAATGATGTACGTGAGTGTATGAAAAGCCTGCACAGCCTCTGTTCCTACGGTCATTTCCAGCTGGATGAGCACTTACTGAAAGTACGTGAGATGCTGGCTTCCATTGGTGAGGCCCACAGTGCCCATAACTCGGTGCTGGCACTGCGTGAAGTCGGTGTTAATGCCCGCTTTGTCGATCTGACTGGCTGGACTAATGAGCTGCCGATGCCGTTTGAAGAAGTGGTTGCCAAGGCGTTTGAAGGTGTAGATATCGCCAGTGAGATGGTGATTGCGACCGGTTATGCGCATTGTGATGAAGGTCTGATGAAAACCTTCGACCGTGGTTACTCCGAGATGACGTTCTCCATGATTGCCACTGTTACCGGCGCCCAGGAAGCGATTATTCACAAAGAGTTTCACCTCAGCTCCGCTGACCCGATGCTGGTGGGTCAGGAAAATGTGGTGACCATCGGTCGCACCAACTACGACGTAGCGGACCAGCTATCTAACCTGGGGATGGAGGCGATCCATCCTAAGGCGGCTAAAGGTCTGCGCCGTAACGGTGTCATGTTGCGCATCAAGAATGCCTTTGAGCCAGAACATGAAGGTACCCTGATCAGTCAGGAGTACCATAGCGAACAGCCGCGTGTTGAGATCATTGCGGGGCGTAAAGATGTCTTCGGGATCGAGATTTTCGACCAGGAGATGCTGGGCGACGCCGGTTATGATATCGAAATATCCCGCCTGCTGAGTGAGCTGCGATTGTATGTGGTGAACAAGGATGCTGATGCAAACTCCATCACTTACTATGTCTCCGGCTCTCGCAAAATGGTCAACCGCGCAACCCGTCTGATTGAAGACCGTTACCCGGAAGGTACGGTGCAATTGCACAATCTGGCCATTGTGTCAGCCATCGGCTCTCATATGAAGGTACAGGGGATTTTGGCGCGCACCGCTGTGGCACTGGCTGAGGCGGGTATTAATGTCCAGGCGCTGCATCAGTCTATCCGTCAGGTTGAGATGCAATGTGTGGTCAGTGAAGAAGATTATGAACAGTCAATCATTGCCCTGCACCAGGCTTTGATTGAGCAGAGCAATGGTAATGGTATAGTTGCCGCCTGATCAGTTGCTATTATTGTGGCTGGCTCGGTAAAGTCAGGGGTGGATGAGTAATCATCCACCCTTTTTTATTGACGTTATGTGTTTATTGGCCCTGCGGGGCTGTTGGCATTCTGTGTTGTACCTGAGCGAGAATCTTCGTTGATGGAAAGATCTTCTGATGAGCTGTGTGATGAGGTGCTGGTGTCTTTGCGTCGTCTTATTCGTGCGGTTGATCTGCACTCCAGACGGCTGGCCAGCGAGTATGGTTTAACCGGGCCACAAGCGTTATTGCTGAAGGCGATTATCTCTAATCAGGGCTTGTCGGCTGGGGAGCTGGCGCGCACCCTGAGTCTGAGCCAGGCGACTATTACCGATATTCTCAAGCGGTTGGAGCAACGTGGGCTGGTGCGTCGTGAGCGCGCAGATACTGATCGGCGCAAGGTGCTGGTGTTTGCGACGGAGTCGGCGCAGGTCATCATCGCCTCAGCCCCACCGTTGTTGCAGGATAAGTTTGTTGAGCGTTTTGGTGGGCTGCGTGACTGGGAGCAGATGATGCTGTTGTCGTCGTTGAAGCGTGTTGCTGAACTGATGGACGCTGATGATCTGGATGCTGCACCTTTGTTAGCCCCGGGGCAGCCTGCAGACCCTCCCAGTTATTAGGCCGCTGGTGGGCCAGATATTTATCGGTGTGTCACTTGGTTATTTTGATTAGTGCTAAAGTTCTATTTTTTGTATGACTTGTTGGCCAGACTAAGAGGGAGAACCCTGCTAAAATTTGCCTGCTATTAATAACGGTCATTGGTATTCTTGGCCGGTCGCCACAGGATAGGGGAGCGCCTGATGCATGAGAACTTGATACAAACAGCGGACGCAAGGGTTAGTGCCATTGTTCTACAAAGCCGAGAGCAGGCTCCCTGGCATCATCATACTGAGTCTGTTGAGCATCTGTTCTGTCTGATGGGGGCGGTTGAGGTTGAGCTGCAGTCACCGGCTCATCGGGTCCGCTTGCAGCCGGGTCAGCGCTATACAGTGCTGGCACAGCGTGTTCATCGTCTGATTAATCCCTCTGATAATCCCGCGCAGTACTTGCTGGTGCAAGGTGGTCGCCATGATGTTATCGAAGGGCTGGATCTGCTGACGCTCAAGGCTTGCTGAGTCTATTAGGCTGCAGCTTTAACTGAGCGTATTCCTGCTATGCCTGATGTATTTTCTGTAGCGTGCTCACGGCATATTTAGCCTGTCTAATGCTGCGCTTTGCGGGTGTTCACCCCTGTGTTTCATATGTAGCTGTTTCGTTTGGTGTTAAACAGAAGTTGAGTGTCATTGATTAGATCAATGGTTTTGCTGTTTTTCCAGGCTGCGGTGACTTCTGCTTACTGTGTTTCAAATTGCTCCAGTTTCTTCTCGTCCATGATCGCGTTGCGATTACACTCTTCTTCAGCTTTTCACTGAGCCCTGATTTTCTCGACCTTTATTTCGATTCCCTTCATGGTCTGCAGCACCGAGTCCAGTTCTTTGTTTGGCAGGGGGGAGCTGGAGTCTGGGTCAATAACGGCAGCGTGTTGTTGCCGTTTCCTGCGGCGTTTCAGGCAGTGAGCCTGAAATCAGCGTGGTTGAGAATGAAGCAGCAAGTTTCGTTCCGACAGTCGGCAAGGTAGACAAAAGAAGGGCAGGGAAGCCGGGCCTGGAAGACCCGGTGGCAGGGGAGTCAGGCGACCAGTGCGATCAGTTTCTCGCGGCTGACCCAGCCTTCAAACTGGCCGTCATTATCGGTGACGGCAATGGGGGCTCCATGCCGGGTTAGCAGCTCAGGCAGTACCTGTTCCAGCTCAGTGTCACAGTGGACGGTGTGCACTGCTGAGAGGTAGTTATGAAGGCTATCGGCCTGTTCCTGACAGGCGCGTTGAGCATCCAGCTGGGTAATCAGTCCTTTTAGATGGCGGCCATCCAGAACGCAGGCGTAATCAGTACCGTTGCTACGAATCAGTTCGAGCACCTGAGCCGGTTGTGACTTCAGGGTCACGGTTAGCTTGGCAGGTTGCAGCACATGGCCCGCTGTTAGTACCCGGGCCCGGTTTACGTCCTGAATAAACGCCTGTACATAGTCATCGGCAGGAGAGAGTAGTATTTCTTCCGGGCTGCCAGTCTGTACCAGTTTACCATCGCGCAAAATCGCAATTTTATCGCCCAGTCGCAGGGCTTCGTCCAGATCGTGGGTGATAAAAACGATGGTTTTATTCAGGCTTTTCTGCAGATCCAGTAGCTGATCCTGCATTTCACGGCGAATCAGTGGGTCCAGGGCGCTGAACGCTTCATCCATTAGCAGGATTTCCGGATCAGTGGTCAGTGCGCGAGCCAGGCCAACCCGCTGCTGCATACCGCCAGAAAGCTGGTGTGGATGTTGACTCTCAAAGCCCTTGAGGCCAACCTGTTCCAGCCAGTAATTCGCTTTTTTGTCTCGCTCGGCTTGCCCTAGCCCCTGAACTTGCAGGCCATAGGCGGTGTTTTCCAGCACGGTTTTGTGTGGAAACAGGCCAAACCGCTGGAATACCATACTGATTTTATGGCGACGAAAATCCTCTAGCTCTTGATCATTCATCGCCATAACATCGTTACCGTCTACCATAATATGGCCGTCGGTCGGTTCGATCAGGCGGTTAAAATGGCGGATCAGCGTCGATTTTCCGGAGCCGGACAAGCCCATGATGACAAAGATTTGTCCAGCGTCGATATCCAGGCTGATATTGTCCAGCCCGAGTGTGTGACCGGTAGCATCCAGCAGATCATCCTTGCCCATGCCATCTTTGACTTTGGCTAGCTGAGCTTCGGGCTTTTTACCGAAGATTTTGTAGATGTTTCTGATCTGAATATTCATGATGCATCCTTCTGTCCGGCGCTAAGGCGCTGGCCCAGTGACTGGGTAACACGGTCAAACAGGATGGCCAGGGCAACAATAGCCAGGCCTGCCAGCAGGCCACGGCCCACTTCCAGTCGGTTGATTCCGATCAGTACTTCCTGGCCCAGCCCGCGTGCCCCGATCATGGAGGCAACAACGACCATGGCCAGTGCCATCATGGTGGTCTGGTTGATACCGGCCATGATATTGGGTAACGCGAGCGGTAACTGCACGCCCAGCATTTGCTGACGGCGGTTAGCGCCAAAGGCTCGGGATGCTTCCAGTACGTCCGGGTCGACGAGGCGGATGCCAAGGTCGGTCAGGCGGATCAGTGGTGGTACGGCATAGATAATGGTCGCGAAAATCGCTGGGACTTTACCCAGTCCGAATAGCATCACTACCGGGATCAGATATACAAAGCTGGGCATCGTCTGCATGACGTCCAGCAGAGGGAGCATAACCTTGCGAAAACGGTCGTAGCTGGCCATCAGGATACCGATAGGTATGCCGATAGTGACAGACAGGCCGGTGGCAACCAGCATCAGGGCGAGTGTCTGCATACCCTGGTCCCACAGGCCGAGGGCGCCGATAAAGAATAACAGTGTGGCCATACCTGCTGACATCAGCCAGTTGCGGCTGGCGGCGAAAGAAAGGCCTGCAATAACCAGAATAACGCTCCACCAGGGGGCGCCACGCAACAGCTGTTCCAGCCAGATCAGCAGGGTGAGAAAGGGCTGGGTGAGGGCTTCGAAACTGTCGGCATACTCGGTGACCAGCCAGTCAACACTGCCGTCGATTGTTTTGCGTAGCTCGCGGGTGGAAAAAAGCTCAGGAAACATAAACACTCCATTGCCCGCCCGGCTGGCTGCTGAATTTGCAGGCCAGACAAGCGGGGTTGTACGACTTTACATAGATGCGTTCAGTTTTTTTGCCACATCTGCCGGTACCCATTGCTGCCAGATCTGCGGCTGAGTCTTGATAAAGTGTTCAGCCACCTCGCTGGACTCGGCGCTGTTTTCGTCGGCCCATGCCAGCAGCTGAGAAACGGTCAGGGTAGGGATGGATACTTTATCCAGGAACTGCGTCAGCTGCGGAGCTTCATCAGCGAACGGAGTGCTGATGGCCGTTTCTACGCGTGCTTTAGGGTATGAGCCTGCGTAAGGTGTTTCGCAATCAGAGCGTGCGTTACACAGGTGTCCTTCAGGGTTGTAGGCCGGCATTTCCAGTGGAACAAGGTCAAACTTTCCTGCCAGAGGGGTTGGGGTCCAGTAGTAGAAGACAACGTTACGTTTACGCTTCATTGCCGAGCTGAGAGCTGCATCCAGTGCAGCTCCAGTGCCAGGAGAGTAAAGCACGTAGTCATCAGCCAGGTTGAAGGCTTTGAACAGGTTGCTGTTGATCACCTCACAGGCCCAGCCAGCAGGGCAGCTATAGAAACGGCCTTTGCCTGGTTCTTCCGGGTCAAGAAACAGTTCTTTGTATTTTGGCAGGTCGGCGACAGACTTCAGTCCCGGATTTTTGTCGGCAACGTACTTTGGAATCCACCAGGTTTCAACGCCACCACTGTAGACATCGCCCAGTGATTTGATTTTGCCTTCGCTAACGCCTTTGTTGAAAGGCTCTTCAATGCTGTTGATCCAGCCTTCAGACATAACATCGATATCACCGCGTACCAGGGCGGTCAGCATGGGCAGGGTGCCACCGGTTTCTATTGCGGTTTTGCAGCCGTAGCCTTTTTCCAGAATGGTGCGTTCGATATCCACCATTACCATGTTGGAAAGCCAGTTCATCCCGGCAAAGCGAATCTCACGGTCGACTTCACAGTCAGCAAAACTCTGGGTGGCAGCGAGAATAGTTGCCATAGCGGTCAATTTTTTCAGCATTAGGTGCTCCTTGGTTATCAGTCCATTGATGGAGCCCCTGAGTAAGTATTCAGCGCCCTGATTGGCGTAATCTCTACCAGTGCTGATGTTCTTACATCGCTGAGGTAGAGGCGAACAACTTATTCAGAGGTTCCCAGACTGCAACTTAAAAGTTACAGCCCAAAGTAATTATTGTGAGTTAATGCTACCTGTTTGAACAAAATTTGTCTTGTTTGTCTTTGAGTTATCTTCTTTTGTACGGGTTTACCCTGGTGTTGTTGATAGGTCAGAGAGATGTGCTCTTCGAGTAAATAAGTAACGGGCGAGGTAGCTATTTAGTGAACGAAGTAGTTGCGTGAATGCTTTTGAATAGATTCAACCATTTTGCGGTGATCAGGCAGCTGCGTTGGGGCTAACCGGGTGAAGTAGAGCGAATGAGGAATTACAGGCAAAAAAAATGCCGACAGCTCGGAGGCGGTCGGCATTTTTAAACATCAGTTATTACTTTGCCATCGACTGCAGCTCAGACATCGCTGCTTCGCGGGTGCTGGTAGCGATACCAGTGAAGGCTTCGCCCTGTGCTTTCAGCAATTCGAACAGCGCAGTGTTGGAAGCGATGTTAAATTTAACAACGTCTTCAGGTGTTTTCAGGATTTTAGCTTTTTCAGCTTCGCCTTTGAAGAAATCAGTCAGTTCCTTACCGGACTTCTGCTGCTGTTCAAATGTTTTGCTGACAGCTTCTGCCTGCAGATTCATCAGTTTCTGGACAGCTTCAAATGGCTTCTGGAAGTCTACGTTCGGAGTCATATTCAGTTCCTCGAATAAGTTGTGTTGCACTGCACAATTTGGATTTCATTCTAGCTCGTTTTTTGATCAGGTCAATGGTTTTTTTGTGCGCTGCACAAAAAAACTTTCTGATCGGGGCGAACCTGATAGACCATCCGCGATTAAGCGCACAGTGTAGGGGCTGAATGTGAACAAAACATGTAGCCCCTGCCTGTGCTTGATTACGCTGGGATCGCGTTTTCAGGTTTGATATAAGATTGTATATCAACGGTATCGAGCTGCTCTGGTGCCAGGAAGCGCTGACCATATTTCAGGTAAACGCCGCTGGTCAGGAATAGCTCGAACAGCTCACGGTCGATGTGCTGATCGTTGCACATAAATGACATGATGCGAATGGCTTCACTCAGTGTCTTTGGTGTCTTATAGGGCCGGTCGGCGGCTGTCAGCGCTTCGAATATATCGGCAATAGCCATGGCTCGGCTACTCAGGGGCATTTGCGCCTGCGTGAGTCCGCATGGGTAGCCCGTACCATCCATTTTCTCATGGTGCTGGCCTGCCAGGCGGGGAATATCCTGCAAGTGTTTGGGGTAGGGGAGCTGCTCCAGCATCAGGATGGTCTGTACGATATGATCGTTAATAATATACCGTTCTTCAGGGGTCAGCGTGCCCTTTTGTACGCTCAGGTTGTAGAGCTCGCCCCGGTTGAACTGATGGCTGCCAGGTTTGAGGTTAAAGCGTTCGTGTTGTTGTTCATGCTGAGTGCTGGTAAACGGGATCAGGTGATCCTGGCGGTCTGCCAGTACTGATTCAAAGACTGGCAGTGGCTGGGCTGGCGCCAGAGATTTACGCTGTTGTTCTTCAATACTGATACCCAGTCGGTCATCCAGGGTACGTAACCACTGATGCTGGCTTATCCGCTGCAGTTTTTGTTGCTTGTCAGCGCTCATAAATTCCCCGCCGATGTTGCACTGGGCGATAAAGGCAAAATCGTCGTCCAGCGCTTTGTGGGCCTGGTCGCGGGTATTTGCCAGTGCCATTGCATCGCCGCCTTGTGCCAGTGCTTGCCAGTACTGGATGTCGACGTCACGCTTAATAACCTCAAAGCGCATGCGCACTTCGTGGATGCGATCATAAATTGTTTCAAGCTTGGTTGCTTTGTCGACCACATACTCGGGGGTGGTGACTTTGCCGCAATCGTGTAACCAGGTGGAGATATGCAGGGCTTCCCACTGCTTTGTATCCAGCTGGTAGTTACGGAACGGAGCGGCATTGCTGTCGCAGGCGGCCTGCACCAGCAGTTCGGTCAGTTCGGGTACCCGTTGGCAATGGCCGGCAGTGTAAGGGGATTTGGCATCGATCGCGCCCGCAATCAGCTCGATAAAGGAGCTCATCAGGGCTTTCTGGTGAACATCCTGCTGACGGCTTTCCAGTGTCATAGAGCCAAAATCTGCCATCGCCTTGACCATCGCCAGTGAATCATTGCTGGCCGATTCTTCTGATACCAGCAGGCAGAGTATGCCCAGGGGCTCTTGCTTACGCGTGCGCAGTGGGATGCTGATGACTTTAATCCCTGGTTCAAACTGGTCAGTCAGTACCACGAGTGCCGCACAACCACAATAGGTCAGCTCGCGGGTTTCAATCTGGTTGGTCTGAAGGCTGAGTGACAGCTGGCAGCCACTTACGATAGGGCTGGGCTGCAGGTTGATTTTGTAGCCTGCTCTGAAGCTGGTCTGTTCGGGTAGCAGTTGTTGTTCGTCTTCATTACACAGGTAGAGGATGACACCGTCGGCTTCGGTACTGTGCAGGGTTTCGTTGGTGATCAGTGGCAGAAGTTTGGTGTAATCCTCTTCGGCAGATATCTGGCGAATCATCTGGATAAACTGATACAGAGTTTTCTGCATCAGTGACATGGTCAGGGACAGTTCGTCCACTTCTTTGACAATGCTGCGGCTATGAACCGGCGTGTCCAGTCGTAGTTGCTGAATCAAATCAGCTTGGGTGGCAAGGTTGCGCAATGGCATGGCAATACGATGGGCCATAAACCAGATCAGCGGGAGGGCTAACAGGGTAATAAACAGAGTTAACAGGGCTGTCTGGTCACGCGCGGCACGGGCACTGCTTAGCAGCCGTGTCTCGGGTACCAGGCTGAGCAATTTGAACGATACGTTCGGGGCGGGTGTTAATGTTCTCAGGGTGCCGCGCCAGTTTTCGTTATCGAGTTCGATATCAAAATTCCCCGTGGGAAGGCTGTTCATCTGGCCCAGCTGTTTGAGTGCGTTGGCGGGGAGTTCCGTCAGCTCAGTCATTCGCACGCTTTTGTTCGAGGCTTCTTTAATCAGTGTGGCCGGGTGGTTATAGGCCAGAACCTTATTATCCATATCCATTAACACCAGTTGAGCATCTTCGCTCAGGGGGAGCTGGCCGACGGATCTGGAGAGCATATCCAGTGTAATATCAGCGGCTATGACCGCCTGGTCATTTGCGCTGCGTCGAGAGAATGTAATGCCGACCTTGCGGATGAAAAAGTACAGGTAAGGGTCGGTAACGGCGGATTCAGGGTTGTCTACCGCTGCGGTATACCAGGGGCGGATGCGAGGGTCGTAGGATGTTTCTCCCGCATTCAGGCGGCTGATTTCGTTGAGCTTTTTATCGAAAAATACCCGTTCGATGAAGCGTTTACCTGTTGCCTGGGTATTGATGTTATCAACCTGAAACCAGGTGTTGGCTGGCGCGTTGAAGGTTAAGCGCATATGGGTATCGTTGATTACCCGGACGATGAAAAAGTCACCGGTATCGTAGCTGACCCCGAGTGCTGCCATTTCTGGCCGTTCATTAAGGGCTGTTGTTAGCAACGGGAGCTGCGCCAGCCGCTCTGAAAGGCTTGCTGCACGGGTGATTTCAGTGTGGGCGATCAGGTTTGCTGCCTGACTGATGGGTTCATAACTGCGCTGAAATTCGAGCTCGATTTGTTTGCTGATCTGATCAAACAGATCATCAGAGGCTCTTACCAATAATTCACTTGACTGGCGATAGTTATAAAAACTCAAAACAACACTTAATGCCAGGGTCAATACCACAAAGAAGGTAGTGATATGAATGTGCAGCGGCAAGTTATGGGAGCGGATACGCGAAACCATTGAATTAAAGTCCTTCTTATTTTATTCCTGGCCGTTGAATCATCCGTCAGGCCGGGTGCCCTATCTTATCATGGGTTTTTAGCAAGAGTATGAACACTGCCTTAAGGAAGGCAGTTTGGATAATAAGAAGTATAGGCAGTCTGAGGAACTAACTGTACGTTCTCTGGTCCCAAAGGAAATTTTCTGGATGAAAATAGGGCGCATAAATGATGCAGGTGAAATTGGCGAAACAAAAACGAATTGTCGTGGCTGTACTGATGGCAGGTGCATTGTCTGCCGATGCCAGTGAGCGTATTACTGTGCCAGCCGGGGCTTTTCAGATGGGATGCTCGGTGGGAGATGATCTGTGTGAGCGCGACGAAGGCCCTACGGGTGGCATTAGCGTGCAGGTACCTGCCTTTGAGCTTGATGTGCGAGAAGTCACGGTAGCAGAGTATGAGGCCTGTCTTACCCGTGGTGACTGTGAACGCCCCAAAGACCATGCCCGTAATCAGTACTGTAACATCGGTGCCACAACCCGGCTGGATCATCCGGTCAATTGTGTTGACTGGCAACAGGCGCTGGATTACTGCGCCGCTAAAGGGGGCCGTTTGCCTTACGAGGCGGAATGGGAAAAAGCAGCTCGGGCGGGTAGTAGCAGCCGTTACCCCTGGGGGCAGACTGTGAGCTGTAAGCAGGCCATTGTGGATGACGGTGTGACGACAGGTTCGGTCGTCGGTGAACCTGATGGTTGTGGCGAAGATCGGACCTGGTCGGTGGGCAGCCGTACGCCGAATGCACTGGGGCTTTACGATATGCAGGGTAATGCCGGTGAGTGGATGATGAACTGGTATGACCGTGACGGCCTGCAGCGTTACGCGGGTGGCGATCTCAAAGGGCCGGGACAGGGGCGGCAGCGGATTGTGCGTGGTGGCTCCTGGGATGAAAATGTGCCGAACTTGCGCAGTTCATTCCGTAATGTAAAACCGCCTGTCAGTGGCCGGGCAATTTATGGCTCTATTGGCTTTCGCTGTGCCTATGATGTGAAGTAAGGCAGCAGGCCGTGCTGCCGATATGAAAAAGCCCGCGAATGCGGGCTTTTCTATGGATAACCTGCAGGTTATCCATTCAATGGGGTGGGGTGAATCAGGCTGACAGTTTCTCAACCAGCAGTGCCTGGATCTGATCCAGTGCAACTTCTGATTTGTCGGCTTCACGGCGGCCTTTGTATTCAACTGTACCGGCTTTGAGGCCGCGATCAGAGAGTACTACGCGGTGTGGAATACCCATCAGCTCCATATCGGCAAATTTAACCCCCGGGCTGATTTTAGGACGATCATCCAGCAGCACATCGTAACCGGCAGCGGTGAGTTCGTCGTACAGTTTGTGCGCCTGTTCGCGAACGTCTTCGGATTTCTCGTACTTCAGCGCCACGATAGCGATCGTGAACGGTGCGATGGCATCCGGCCAGATAATACCGCGCTCGTCGTGGTTCTGTTCGATCGTTGCGGCAACCACGCGGCTGACACCGATACCGTAACAGCCCATGTTCATGGTGACAGCTTTGCCGTTCTCATCCAGTACCGTGGCCTTCATCGCTTCGGCATATTTCTGCCCCAGCTGGAAGATATGGCCTACTTCGATACCACGTTTGATGCTGACGGTACCGGTGCCGCATGGGCTTGGATCACCTTCAACCACGTTACGGATATCAGCGATTTCTGGCAGCGGCAGATCGCGCTCCCAGTTGATGCCGAAGTAGTGTTTACCATCGATGTTAGCACCAGCACCAAAATCAGAGGCGTGGGCGACCGCACGGTCAGCGATGATAGGGATTGCCATGTTAACCGGTCCCAGCGAGCCTGCACCGGCACCGATAATGTTGCGGAATTCGTCTTCACCGGCCATGGTCAGTGGTTCAGCAACCATCGCCAGTTTCTCGGCTTTGATCTCGTTCAGCTCGTGATCACCGCGTACCAGCAGAGCAACGAAGTCAGCTTCACATTCGTCAGAGGCACGTACGATCAGGGTCTTGATGGTCTTTTCGATCGGCGTGTTGTGCTGTTCAACCAGGTCGGCAATGGTTTTGGCATTGGGTGTATCAACCAGCACCATTTCCTGAGTTGCCGCCGTACGTTCACCGGCAGGGGCCAGTGCTTCGGCTTTTTCGATGTTGGCGGCAAAATCGCTGCTGTCGGAGAATACGATGTCGTCTTCACCTGAGCTGGCCAGTACATGGAACTCGTGGGAGCTGGCACCACCGATAGAGCCGTTGTCTGCCAGTACCGGGCGGTAATCCAGGCCGATACGGTCAAAAATGTTGCAGTAAGTCTGGTGCATCAGATCATAGGTCTGTTGCAGAGAGTCCAGGCCAACATGGAAGGAGTAGGCGTCCTTCATGATAAATTCGCGAGAGCGCATGATGCCAAAGCGCGGGCGGATCTCGTCACGGAATTTGGTCTGTATCTGGTAGAAGTTGGCTGGCAGCTGCTTGTAGCTCTGCAGCTCGTTGCGCACCATGTCGGTGATGACTTCTTCGTGGGTTGGTCCCACGCAGAATTCACGGTTGTGGCGGTCTTGCACCCGCAGCAGTTCAGGGCCGTACTGTTCCCAGCGGCCAGACTCCTGCCACAGTTCGGAAGGCTGGATAGCAGGCATCAGCACTTCCTGAGCGCCGGACTTGTCCATCTCTTCACGGACGATTTTTTCAACCTTGCGCAGTGTACGCAGGCCCATTGGCAGCCAAGTGTACAGGCCGGAGGCCAGTTTACGAACCATCCCGGCACGTAGCATTAGCTGGTGGCTGATGACTTCAGCGTCGGCCGGGGTCTCTTTCAGAGTGGCAATCAGGTATTGGCTAGCTCGCATAGATCCTTGTACCCACAGGTTGGACATTAGAATTGATGGCGTATTTTAGGCGTGCAGTGCGGGGGGGACAAGCCTGTCCGTAATGGGCAGGCCTGTAATTATGCTCAGAGGCAGGCAAAGGTGCGTTCAGGGTGTTCCTGTTCGTCGATAAATTGCACCAGCTGGGTCAGTTGATTCTCATTAAATACCGGTATGCCAGCGCGGATTAGCTCTGCTGCAGCGGCACCGCTGCCGGGCACCAGGCTGCCATCAAAGTTACCGCTATACACCTGATCATTACCGCAGGAGGGGCTGCGGGCTTTCATCAGAGCGCAGCAGGCGTCGTGCTGCTGGGCCAGCTCCAGTGTTAGCTCTGCGCCGTGCAAAAATTCGGGGGTCACATCGTCGCCGTCACAGGTGGTAACCAGAATCGGGTAGTGAGACTGCATCTCGGCCGCTGGACGCGGGGTCGGGAGCCCGCCGACAACCTCCGGGCAAATCGGTACCAGCCGGCCTTCTTCATGCCAGCGGGCCAATGCCGGGTGCTGTTCCATGATGTTGTTGTGATTGCCATCGTAGCGAACGTTCTGGCCATACATGCATGCGCTGATCAGAATTTTTTTCATTGTTGTTATGTTCTGCTGCTGTGAATGGGTGTGCTGCTGTGGAGCAGCGCTGCGTATTCTAGTTTGGTTGGCGGACGGCGCAAGGTGAAACGTACGGAATACTGATCTGGTGCGGCCCTTTATGCTGCTTTAGTACTATGCGCAGTTGCAGCAATGGCCGCTATAACAGGACTTGTGCAGGTTAACGTTAACGTCAACGGAAAAATCCGGTTTACCTGAGGGCGTGATTCAGGTATTAATTTGGGAATACCCTTATAGGAGTTTCCCGTATGGATCTTTCTTTGACTGAAGAACAAAGCCTGATTCAGGAAACCGCACGTCGGTTTGCTGAGTCTGAACTGGCTCCATTGGCCGCTGCGATTGATGCCAATGCGGATCACGCTCAGGTGGTCAGCAACTGCCGTAAACTGGCTGAACTTGGCTTTATGAGCCTGAATATCAGCGGTGATTATGGTGGCAGCGAAGCTGGCGTTGTGTCTTTCAGTCTGGCGGTGACAGAGATTGCCAAAGCCTGTGCTTCGACGGCGGTGTCGATGTCGGTGACCAATATGGTGGCTGAGGTGATTCAGGCCAAAGGCACGCAAGAACAGAAAAATACCTATTTGCCACTGATTTGTAGTGGTGAATATGCTGCCGGCAGTTTTTGCCTGACGGAAGCCGGGGCCGGTTCCGACCCGGCTTCGATGCGTACCCGTGCCGAAGAAACCGACGGCGGCTGGCTGATCAGTGGTACTAAGCAGTGGATTACCAGTGCTGAGTTTGCCGGTGTATTTGTGGTCTGGGCGGTGACGGATACCGACGCGAAAAAAGGCAAGGGCATCACCTGCTTTCTGGTACCTGCTGATGCCGATGGCATCACGGTGGGCCCGGCAGAACATAAAATGGGCCAGTGTGGTTCCGCTACCAACGAAGTGCATTTTGACAATGTAAAAGTCACGTCGGCGTCGGTGCTGGGTGAGGTAAATGACGGCTTCCGGCTGGCGGTGGCAGAGCTGGCAGGCGGGCGTATTGGTATTGGTTCGCTGGCGCTGGGCATTGGCCAGGCGGCGATGGACTATGCCGCTGGATACATTCAGGAGCGTAAGCAGTTTGGTAAACCGCTGGCGGATTTCCAGGGGCTGCAGTGGATGCTGGCGGACCGCTATACCGAGCTGGAAGCTGCGCGTCTGTTACTGATGAGCGCGGCAGACCTGAAAGAGCGTGGCAAGCCGTTTGCCAAAGAGGCGTCTATGGCCAAGCTGTTTGCCAGTGAAAAGGCGAACCAGGCTTGCTACAGCGCACTGCAGATGCTGGGTGGCTATGGCTATATGTGTGAATACCCGCTGGAGCGGATGAGCCGTGATGTGCGCATTACCTCGATCTATGAGGGCACCTCTGAAGTGCAACGGCTGATTATCGCGCGTGAAGTATTACGCGAGCATAGCTAAGCAGAATCAAGCGGTGGCTCGCAGGTTCTGCGGGCCGCGACTGGCAACCCGCCAGGGAAGAATAACAACGATAAGGCACGAGAGATAAACCATGACTACAGAAAATTATCAGCAGTTTATGGACAACTTTGACCTGAAGCAGATTGAAGATCAGCTGGCAGGCTCGATGACCGAAGGCTTCAATGCCTGTGAAGAGATCTGTGACAAGTGGGCAGATGACCCGGCAAAGCTGGGCCTGCGTTACGAAGGTGTTGCCCGTGATGCGTCTGGCCACACCTTTGCCGAGCTGAAAAAGCGGGCGGCCCAGTTTGCTAATTACCTGACCTCACAGGGCATTGGTCGTGGTGACCGGGTTGCGGCATTGCTGCCACGCACACCAGAGCTGCTGGTGGTAATTCTGGGTACGTTACGTGCCGGTGCGGTATATCAGCCATTGTTTACCGCGTTTGGCCCAGGTGCTATCGAGTACCGTCTGGGGACGGCGGGTACCAAGCTGGTGCTGACCGATGCCGCTAACCGCTTCAAACTGGACGATGTAAAAGACTGTCCGTCGATTGTGCTGGTTGGTCGTGATCAGGCGGGTTCTGCTTATACGGCTGATGTCGACTTTGAAGAGATGATGGCGACGCAGTCGGAAGAGTTTGCACCCGTACGCATTAGTGCCGATGAGCCGATGCTGCAGATGTTTACCTCCGGTACGGTGGGCAAGGCGAAAGGCGTTGCGGTACCTGTGCGTGGTTTGATGTCGTTCTTCGTGTATATGCGCTATGCCATTGGTATAGAGCCAGAAGATAAGTACTGGAACGTAGCGGACCCGGGCTGGGCGTATGGTCTGTACTACGCCGTCATTGGGCCGATGCTGCTGGGTAATGCCTGTCACTTCAATGAGCATGGCTTTACCCCTGAATCGACGTACATGATGCTGCGCAAATACGGTATTACCAACCTGGCGGCAGCGCCAACGGCGTACCGTATGTTGATGGCGCACGATGATATTCTGCAGGATGACGACACCTTTGAACTGCGCCGTGCCAGCTCGGCCGGTGAAGCGCTGAACCCGGAAGTTATTAACTGGGTAGATAAGCGGCTGGGCTGTCCGGTAATGGACCACTACGGCCAGACAGAAACCGGCATGACTGCCTGTAACCATCATGCGCTGGAACAGGACATTGTGCGGGTTGGCTCTATGGGCTTTTCCATGCCGGGCCACCGGGTTGTGGCTGTCGACGGTCAGTTTAATGAGATCACCGAAGGCGAAACTGGCCAGCTGGCGGTCGATGTTGAGCAGTCCCCGTTGTTCTTCTTCCAGGGTTACACCTGGAATGAAAAAGACCCGTTCCAGGGCAAATACTATCTGACCGGTGATGTCGTGGTCAGTCATGGTGATGGCAGCTATTCATTTGCCGGTCGTGATGACGACATCATTACCACAGCGGGTTACCGTGTAGGGCCTGCGGATGTGGAGAGCACACTGCTGGAACATGAAGCGGTAGCGGAATCCGGCGTGGTGGGTAAGCCTGACCTGGAACGTGGCGCGGTGATCAAAGCGTACGTGGTGTTGCGTAATCAGTTTGACCCATCGGAAGAACTGGCGGCAGAGCTGAAGACGTTTGTGCGTGGGCGTCTGTCGACTCATGCCTTCCCGCGTCAGATTGAATTTGTGCAGGAGCTGCCGAAGACGCCAAGCGGGAAAATCCAGCGCTTTATTCTGCGTAATCTGGCCCGCGAAGAGGTCGAACAGGGACAGCTGTAACAGGAGCGAGACAATGCAAAGCCCGAACCCTGAGTGGCGGGCTGAGGTAGAAAGGGTGTTCCATGGAGCACCCTTTATCCAGTCACTGGGGGCGCAGCTGATCGAGGCTGCCCCCGGTTACTGCCTGAGCCGTATTCCACTTGATCAACATCACCTGCAGCAGGATGGCTATGTGCACGCAGGTGTGCAGGCAACCCTGGCAGACCATACCGCGGGTACGGCTGCAGCCTCACTACTACCACCGGGTCACATTGTGCTGACCGCCGAATTCAAAATAAACCTGTTACGTGCCGCTAAAGGCTCGGTGCTGATGGCTGAAGCCAGAGTCTTAAAACCTGGCCGGATGCTGACCATTGCCGAAACAGAGGTTTATATCGAGGGTGACAGGCATCGGCTGGTCGCCAAAGCAACGGTTACACTGGCCAATGTCGAACGCTGACCGTTGCTTTAACTTATTACGTCTCATCACTTTCTGTCACGGACCGACATAAAAATAACATTATGGTGTGGTATGACATTAGAACAGATGCAGAGTTTTCTGGCGGAAACCTTTCCCCAGGGAGCGCAATACGGTGAGTTGCTGACGCTGGAAGACGGCGCAGCATTGATGAAGTTACCGGTCAAAGATGACCACTTACGCCCCGGTGGTACGGTGTCTGGTCCCAGTATGATGGGATTGGCAGATGTCGCTTTCTATGCTGCCTTGCTCAGTGTGATCGGTCCGGTTCCGCTGGCGGTTACCACTAATCTGAATATTAATTTCCTGCGCCGTCCGGTCGCTCATGCTGACCTGCTGGCTCGTGCGCGTACGTTAAAAGTCGGTCGCCGGCTGGGCGTGGGGGAGGTGTTTGTTTTCTCCGAAGGGGAAGAAGACAGCCCGGTTGCTCATGCCACATTGACCTACTCGATACCCGAACCTGGAGCTCGTTAGAATGACATTGCAATGGCACTCCCGCTTACTCGACCTGCCGGATGGCACTCAAATTAACAGTTTGCACGGCACTCAACCCGATGGCCGGGGGCGGCCTACGTTGGTGCTGTTACATGAAGCGCTGGGGTGCCTTGCCATGTGGAAGAAGTTTCCAGAAAGACTGGCGCTGGAGACGGGTTGCGATGTATTTATTTATGAACGCCGTGGTTATGGTGAGTCTTCCCTTATCACTTTGCCGCGCCCTGATGACTATTTAGTAGAGGAAGGGCGAGACTGGCTTGGATTGGTCTTACAGGCTGCCGGGTTAGAGAAAGTAGTGTTAGTTGGCCATAGTGATGGTGGTTCAGTGGCGCTGGTAGGAGCGGCTTGCCTGCCGGAGCAGGTGGTGGGGTTGATCACTATGGCGGCGCATATTTATGTCGACCATCTGACCAGTGCCGGGATTGACGAAGCTGTGCTGCGCTATCAGCGGACTGATCTGCCGCAGCGCCTTGCTCGTTACCTCGGTGAGCGTACTGAGCTGTTATTCAGGGCCTGGCATGAAACCTGGTCACGCGCCAGCTTCCGGGTGGGGCTGGACCTGACGTTCTGGCTGGAGCGGATAGACTGCCCCTCACTGATTATTCAGGGCCGTGACGATCAGTATGGCGTGCGTGAGCAGGTGGCGGATATCTGCGCTGGTATTGGCGCTAAGGCTCAGCCACTGTTGCTGGATGATTGCGGTCATGTGCCACATCTTGAAGCAGAAGCCGCCGTCCTGGCAGCGATTGATCAGTTCCTGACATCACACCTGGTTGAGTAATCAGTTCAGTCGTGCCGCCTGATGGACCAGGTTGGGCAGGCTATCGGCCTGCATTTTACTCATCACTCGGGAGCGGTGTACTTCCACTGTTTTCGGGCTGATCCCGAGTACTTCGGCAATTTCCCGGTTGGCTTTACCGGACACAACCAGTGTCATCACTTCTTTCTCTCGGCGGCTCAGTGAGGCATAGCGCCCCTGGGACTGCTGGGCTTCCTGTTGACTGTTAGCCTGATTGCGGGCGGTTTCCAGTGCCTGGTGGACCTGTCGTAGCAGGACTTCATCATCAAAGGGCTTTTCAAGAAAATCCAGCGCCCCATGTTTCATCGCACTGACCGCCATGGGAATATCGCCATGGCCGGATAGCACAATAATGGGCAGGCTAATGCCGCGTTCAATCATGATCTGCTGCAGGGCCAGGCCGTTAATATCTGGCATACGCACATCCAGCAGCATACAGCCAGACTGGTGCTGGTAATTATCCAGAAACTGCTGGGCGGAATTAAAGCCCACTACAGTCAGATCATCTGATTCCAGCAGCCACTGCATGGAGTCGCGAAAATCATCGTCGTCGTCAACGATAAATACGGTTTCAGTCGAATTTTGCACAGTTACTTATCTCTTATCGGCAGTTTCAGGTTGAACCGGGTGCCGGTTTCGCCATCACTCTGGGCCCATAGCTGGCCGCCATGGGTTTCAATTATGGTTCTTGAGATAGCCAGCCCCATACCCAGGCCATTGGACTTGGAGGTATAAAAGGCTTCGAACAGTTTATCCAGCTGTTCGCCAGCGATCCCTCTGGCTTCGTCTTCTATTTCGATATAAATGTAGTTATCGGTACTGCGAGACCTGATAATAACGGGCCGGTAGCGGTTGTCACATTCGCTATAGGCCTCAATAGCATTGCGCATCAGGTTCAGCAATACCTGTTCAATCTGGATCTTGTCGGCCAGCAGGGATGGGTCGTTCGAGTCCAGCTGGAAATCAAACGTAATATTGTGATCAATGGCTTCCTGATGGAGGAAGTGACTGATCTCACGGCAGGCTTCATTGATCGGAAATTCAATGCGCTGATATTCGGTTTTCTTCACAAAACTGCGCATTCGTCGGACGATTTCTGCCGCCCGATTTGCCTGGCGGGTAACCAGCCGCATTGCATTGTAGGTGGTTTCCAGGTCGGCTTTGCCTTCATCTGCACGGCGCAACGTGCCACGACAGTAATTGATAATAGCTGCCAGTGGCTGGTTGATTTCATGGGCCAGTCCTGACGCCATTTCGCCCACCGAAAGCAGTCTGGCCATATGGGCCATCTCCAGCTGGTGGCGCTTGGCCTCATCCTCGGCTTTTTTCTGCAGGGTAATGTCGCGACCGATAATCGAATAGTATTCGACCCGGTTATTGTCGGTGCGGTTGCGATGGGCAATGACTTCGCGAATTTCGGCGATCCGTTTCGGGTTTGTTGGCAGGCGCAAGGAAATGCTGCCGTACCAGATACCGTGATCTGCGGCGTGGCTGAGGGCCGGGCGTACCAGTTTAGCCAGAATGTCTTCGGTGAACAGCTGGTCGAGATAAAACACCGCTGGATTTTCTTTCTCGGTTCCCATGCTTATGTAGCTGGCTTCATTCATATAGGTCAGCTGCAGGCTTTCATGTTTACAGAACATGATCATATCTGAAGAGGCTTCGACCACCCTGGCCAGCCGTCGAGTGGCCTGCTGGGCCAGTTCGCGCTCAGTGACATCGCGGGATACACAGATAACCTCGACCGGTTCACCATCGTTACTTCGAATGGTGCGGCTGGTGGTTTCCAGCCAGATATAGTGGCCGTTCTTGTGTCGGTAGCGGTAGACGTTGGTGTACATGCCACGTCGGTAACTGACGGAGTTGGCGCGGGTGCGCAGATTATCAGCGTCTTCTGGATGAAACAGGTTGTAACCTTTGATCCCTATAATCTCGTCCACGGTGTAACCTAGCACACGTTCCACTGCCGTATTTACATCAATGTAGGTCCAGTCCGGTGTCGCAGTATGGCGCGAGATCATATCTGTGGACTGATCTGCCAGCAGACGATAGCGCTCTGCTTCCTCTTTGTAGCGTTGCAGGTCAGTCTCAGCTTCAGGGCACATCTTTCTGATCCTCAAACGGCGCCCATGCAGGGGCAAGGGTGTGGTGGCCGATAAGCCGCGGGTAAAACCGACACCACGCGATGATTTGTGTCAGTTTATGACTTTAGGAGTAGTTGTTTAATAAGGGTAATCACTTAATATGGACGCTATCAGGGTAAATGGATGCAGATCTTTTGCCGGGCTGGTGAAAATCCAGCCCCTGCAGATGGCCCTGCCCTGATCGAGAGGCTAATAGCAATCGAGTAAAGGAAGAAAAATAATGAGCCACACCCGCCACAATCCTTATGCGCTTGGGTTAGATAAGAATGCAGCAAACTTTGCTGCGTTGTCTCCGCTGAGCTTCCTGGCTCGCAGTGCCGCAGTATATCCGAACCGTACGGCTGTCGTGCATGGCAAAGTACGTCGCAGCTGGTCGGAAACCTATGATCGCTGCCGCCGACTGGCAAGCGCTTTGCGTAAGCACGGTGTAGAGGACGGCGAAACGGTCTCCGTTATCGCACCAAACCTGCCTGAAGTGTTTGAGTCTCACTTTGGTGTGCCGATGGCCGGTGCCGTGCTGAACGCGGTGAATATCCGTCTGGATGCTGAAGCCATCGCCTTTATTCTGCAGCATGCCGAAGCCCGTGTGGTGCTGGTTGACCGCGAGTTTTCTGAAGTCACTGCCCGTGCACTGAAGATGATGCAGTACAAACCGCTGGTAATTGATATTGACGATACCAGTTACGAAGGTGGCTCGCTGATTGGTGAGATGGACTACGAAGCGTTTCTAGCCGAAGGGGATGCTGATTTTGACTGGCAGCTGCCGGCCGACGAGTGGGATGCCATCACGCTGAACTACACCTCGGGCACAACGGGTAACCCGAAAGGGGTGGTCTACCACCATCGTGGCGCGTACCTCAATGCAATGAGCAACATTGTCTCCTGGAATATGGGGCAACATCCGGTTTATCTGTGGACTCTGCCGATGTTCCATTGTAACGGCTGGTGTTTCCCATGGGCGATTGCGGCAGCAGCGGGCGTGAGTGTTTGCATGCGTCATGTTCGCGCTGATGAGATCTATGACTCTATTCGGGATGAAAAGGTGAACCACTTCTGTGGTGCGCCGATTGTGCTGAATATGCTGAACAATGCTGATGACAGCATGAAAGCGGGTATCAACCATGAAGTGAAGGTAATGACGGCCGGTGCATCGCCGCCTGCAGCTGTTATCGAAGGCATGGAGGCCATGGGCTTTGCTGTGACCCACGTGTATGGCCTGACTGAAACGTACGGTCCGAGTGTGGTTTGTGCATGGCATGATGAGTGGAATGACCGCCCGCTGGAAGAGCGTGCACGTCTTAAGGCTCGTCAGGGCGTACGTGCGCCTATGCAGGAAGGCCTGATGGTGGCGAACCCGAAGACACTGGAACCTGTGCCGCAGGATGGTGAAACCATGGGTGAGATCTTTATGCGCGGCAACCTGGTGATGAAAGGCTACCTGAAAAACCCGTCTACCACGGATGAGTCCTTCGAAGGCGGCTGGTTCCATTCAGGTGATCTGGCTGTATGGCACACCGATGGCTACATCGAGATCAAAGACCGTTCCAAAGACATCATTATCTCTGGCGGTGAGAACATCTCCAGTGTTGAGGTTGAGGATGTGCTGTACCGTCACCCAGCAATCATGGAAGCGGCGGTTGTTGCCAAGCCTGATGAAAAATGGGGCGAGGTGCCTTGTGCGTTTGTCACTATTCGTGAAAACAGCGGTGTGACCGAGAAAGACATCATCCAGTTCTGTCGTGATGGGATGGCACACTTTAAAGCACCGAAGCAGGTGATCTTTGGTGATTTGCCGAAAACCTCTACCGGCAAGGTCCAGAAGTTTGTACTGCGTGAAAAGCTTACTGACTGAGCCGTGATCGAGTTATAAAAAAGGCCGCAGATTCTGCGGCCTTTTTCGTTTCTCTCCAGGCTAAATACTGTGCCTGAAGTTATAGGCGTTACTCAGCCGCTGCTGGGCGGCGGTCAACCATGAAAGTTGCTTCGCCCGTGGCGACCAGTTTTTCACCCACGGTTACGTCGGTGCGGCAGATAACACGGCGGCGACGCTCATTGATTTCGGTAACCGTAACGGTTGCCTGGGCGGTATCGCCAATAAACACCGGCGCTTTAAATTTTATCTGCTGATCAACATAGATAGCCCCTGGTCCTGGCAGGCGAGTACCGGCAACAGTGGAGATCAGTGCGGCACTGAACATGCCGTGCACAATGCGTTGCTCAAACGGTGTCGTTTTTGCGTATTCAGCATTGATGTGAATCGGGTTGTTGTCGCCAGATATACCGGCAAACATGTATACATCCGCTTCAGAGATAGTCTTGGCATAACTGGCGCTCATGCCTTCTTTAAGGTCTTCCAGATAGTAACCGTGCAGATCCTGCATAACGTCTTTCCTGAAAATTGCTTTAGTTTCAATATAGTAACGGCATACAGGGTGAGTTGCATCTCACCGATAACAGCGCCGTTCGGACGAGCTTCTTTATAGCAGCGTATGATGACAGAAAATGATAGTTATTCAGTGGTTCTGTAAATGAGGGCTTAACGTGACACAGATCTATCTTTTTGATTGGGGTGACACTCTGATGGTGGATGACCCGCGACAGCCAGGCAAGATGAAAGACTGGCCACAGGTGGTTGCGGTTGAGGGGGCCAGGCAGGTGTTGTCTGTGTTATCAGAACGGGCGCAGATTTATATTGCCAGTGGTGCAAAGGACTCAGATGCCCGGGATATTCGGGCAGCGTTGATGCGGGTAGGGTTAGACGGTTATATCCGTGCATGCTTCTGCCCGGCAACGCTAGGCTATGGCAAGGGGGAGGCGGGTTTTTTACCAGCGGTTCTGGTCCGGCTGGGCGTGATGCCGGATCAGGTTACGATGGTGGGGGATAATTATGCTAAGGATATATGCCCCGCTCGTGCTGTGGGGATGCAGGCGATCTGGTTTAATCCTGAAGGGAGGCTGGCGCCTGATCCTGATGTGCGCCAGGTGCAGCAGCTGGTGGCGCTGTTGAAATAAAAAGGGTAGCCAGATGGCTACCCTTTTTGCCCTCAAACAGAGAGCGGTGTCAGTTCAAAAGCAGGAACAGAGAATGCCTCAGGCGGTCTCTTTTTCCTTGGTGCTCTGTGCTGTTTTGGCTCTTTTAACCCAGAAATCTGCATTCTTGATGCCGAGTTTCTCAGGGTCAAAGGTGTATTTTTTTACACCGGCTTTACGTTGCGCTTCATAATCTTTCAGGGCCAGAATAGCGGGCTTGGCCATGAAGAAGATGATCAGAATGCCGACAATGTTCAGCCATGCCATCAGGCCAACGCCAACGTCGCCCATGCCCCATGCCAGATCTGCTGTCTTAACCGCACCGTAGAAGGTTGCCCCCATGATAGCAATCTTCAGTGCCATGCCCAGGCCCGGAATTTTAACCGTGCGCTGCAGGTAGGCGATATTGGTTTCGGCGATGTAGTAGTACGCCAGAATCGTGGTGAAGGAGAAGAAGAACAGCGCAAAGGCGATGAACGGGCTACCTACACCCGGCATAACAGATTCAATGGCCATCTGAGTGAATTGCGGGCCGTTGGCTGCAACATCAGTGGCAATGTTCTGTACCAGGAAGGCATCACCAGCACCGTGTACGTTATACGTGCCGGTGATCAGGATCATAAACGCGGTTGCGGAGCAAACGAACAGGGTATCAATGTAAACAGAGAATGCCTGTACCAGGCCCTGCTGGGCTGGGTGCTCTACTTCTGCCGCGGCAGCTGCATGCGGGCCAGTGCCCTGACCGGCTTCGTTGGAGTAAACGCCACGTTTTACGCCCCAGCCAATCGCGGCACCCATGCCTGCCATCGGGGTAAATGCATCGCCAAGAATCTGGCCGATGATGCCTGGCACCATATCGATGTTCAGCAGCACAATAACGCCAGCGATAATGATGTAGGCCAGCGCCATAAATGGCACCACAATCTGGGTAAAGTTAGCAATACGCTTAACGCCACCGAAGATGATGAAGCCCAGGATCAGTACCACGATGGTACCGGTCATGATTTTGGCGAAACTCAGGGTGCCAATCGCAGTATCGATCATCGCGCCAGAGCCGAAAGCGGCCTGGGCTGCGTTACCAATACTGTTTGACTGTACGCCTGGCAGGAACAGGCCACAGGCCAGAATGGTCGAAATCGCAAAAATCCAGGCATACCACTTGGCGCCCATCGCTTTTTCGAGGTAGTAAGCAGGGCCGCCCCGGTACTGACCGTCCTGTTCTTCTTTATAGATTTGCGCCAGGGTTGATTCTGCGTATGCTGTTGCGGCGCCCAGGAAGGCGACAACCCACATCCAGAAAACCGCACCCGGGCCGCCAAAACCGATGGCGGCGGCTACGCCAGCAATGTTACCGGTGCCTACGCGCCCGGATAGAGAGACAGCGAGTGCCTGGAAAGATGAAATACCCTGTTCTGAGGCTTTGCCAGAGAGCAGGAGCTTCCACATTTCACCAAACATGCGTACTTGTACGAAGCGGGTGATGATGGAGTAAAACAGGCCAGCGCCCAGGCACAGATAAATCAGTGCAGGGCTCCAGATGATGCCGTTCATAAAATCGACAAATGCTTGCAAGGGAGGGTCCTCCGGAAACTGCGTGCTAAAACACGCTTATTAGACTTATTGTTGACGGAGTGATTTTATAGCTGCTCAATCAGTAAAATTTACCGTTATATTATAAAAAACAGAGAGAGTTCCCGTGATTGGATCTGCATTCAGATTAATATACCTTGAATTGCTGTGTATAAATGCTAAAGAGAAAGCTGGCCGGTGGCTGAATGATGCCTGTTCTCTGGCAGGGTTTTACTGTGATCCGGGTGCATTTACGGCAGCGGTGTGCGAATTGTGGGGTGAAGGCAGTTTACCGCCGGTTGATCAGAAGCCAGTTAGCTGCTGAAATCGCGCTCTGTCGCGACTAATTGACGCTTAACACCGGTTCGCTTTCTGGTAGGATAGGGGTAATCCCTTATCTAGAGGGCTGGGTCTTGTCAGATGTAAGCTGGCAGTGTTGCGGCCCGGCCAGTTAACCTGACAGGATCTTAAAACCATGGCTGATTATAAAGCTCCCCTCAAAGATATGCAGTTTGCCCTGCGTCATAATGCGCGTCTGCCGCAACTGGCTGAGCTGCCTCAGTTCGAAGACGCCAGTGATGATATGGTCTCTGCCATTCTTGAAGAAGCAGCCAAGCTGGCCGGTGGTGTTCTGTCACCACTAAACGTTGTGGGTGATGAGACCGGCGTCAAACTGGTGGGTGATGAAGTGCCTACACCGGCTGGCTTCTCTGAAGCTTACCAGCAGTTTGCTGAAGGCGGTTGGGGCTCGCTGCAATTTGATCCTGAATATGGTGGTCAGGGCCTGCCCTACAGTCTGTCGATTCCTGTGATGGAGATGTGGCAGTCCGCCAATATGGCCTGGGGTCTGTGTCCACTGCTGAGTCAGGGAGCGATTGAGGCAATCTCGGTTAACGGTAGTGATGCCCTCAAAGCCACGTATCTGCCACAGCTGATCAGCGGTGAATGGACGGGCACCATGAATCTGACCGAGCCGGGCGCGGGCTCTGACCTGGCGGCGATCCGCTGTAAAGCGGAGCGCGATGGCGATCACTACCGGATTAGCGGTCAGAAGATCTTTATTACCTGGGGTGAACACGATATGACGGATAATATCGTCCACCTGGTGCTGGCGCGCCTGCCGGATGCGCCTGCCGGGGTGAAGGGTATTTCTCTGTTTGTGGTACCGAAGTTTATGGTCAATGCCGATGGCAGCCTGGGTGAGCGCAACGATGCCCGTTGTGTATCGCTTGAACATAAGCTGGGTATCCATGCCAGTCCAACCGCGGTGATGGCTTTCGGTGATAATGACGGTGCTATCGGGTATCTGGTGGGTGAAGAGAACAAAGGTCTGGCCTGCATGTTCACCATGATGAATAACGCACGTCTGGCGGTGGGCCTGCAGGGCGTGGCGATCAGTGAACGTGCGTATCAGCATGCACTGGACTATGCCGGTGAGCGCGAGCAGATGGGGGTTATCCTCAAGCATGCTGATGTACGCCGTATGTTACTGACCATGAAGGCTCTGACAGAGGCGGGCCGTGCCCTGGCCTATGATGCCTGCGCCAGTCTGGACTTTGCCCATGCAACGGATAGCGCCGAAGAAAATACCCGTGCAGCGCTGCTGACGCCGATTGTTAAAGGCTGGTGTACCGAGCTGGCGCAGGAAGTAACATCGCTGGGTGTGCAGATCCATGGTGGGATGGGCTTCATTGAAGAAACCGGTGCTGCCCAGCATTACCGCGATGCCCGCATTCTGCCGATCTATGAAGGGACTAATGGTATCCAGGCGCTGGATCTGGTGGGCCGTAAGACATTGTTCGATAAAGGTGTTGCGGCGCAGGCACTGTTTGCTGAGATGGAAGAAGCGCTGATTGCGCTGCAAGGGCAGGGTGATTTTGCTAAAGAAGCTGAACGCTTTGCAGCGGCACTGGCGCTGGCTAAAGAGGCCAATGCAATGCTGCTTGAAGAAGGGGCTAAAGATCGTCAGTGGCCAGGTGCTGTTGCGTTTAACTACCTGATGCTGATGGGCACGCTGGCCGGTGGCTGGCAGCTGGCGCGATCTGCGGTGGTGGCAGCGCAAACGGATGAAGGTGATGCAACCTTCCTGCAGGCGAAAGTGCTGACCGCACGTTTCTACATGGCGCAGATCCTGCCGCGCTGTCAGGGTTACGCCGCAATGGTACTCAATGGCGCTGAAGATATCCTGGCGATGTCTGACGAGCAGCTGGCATCGTCCTGGTATAGCTAAACCAGCCAAACCAGGTACCACTAAAAAGCCCGAGTGCAGTTCGCTGCACTCGGGCTTTTTCGATCAGGACTTGTGGTGTGTTTGTGGCTCAGGGTGTCAGGCTGAATTCCAGCTCGCCCAGGGCACCGAAATTAACCCGGTAGTTGCCGGGGCGAGCGGGTAGCATTTTGTTCATGGCGCCGGTTATGACCCAGTCACCTGCTTTGATTTTCTGGCCTTGTCGATGCAGGCTTTGCGCCAGAAAAATTAACGCCTGCTGCTGGTCGCCCATTACGTTGCGGCTATAGCCGCGGGTGTAGGGTTCGCCATTCCAGCGCGCTTCGGCTTGCTGGTTATTCAGATTCAATGAGGTAAAGGGGCGAGCTTCACCAATGATTAGCCGTCGTGCGCCTGTACCGCTGGCGGCAACCTGCTGCCAGCTGAGCTGCTTGGGGTGTTTGAAGACCAGGTCGGCCAGTTCGATTGCGGGTGCTACGGAACTGATGGCAGATGCCAGTTTCTGCGTGGTAAAGGGTGGCAGAAAGTCTGCTTTGAATTGATAGGCCAGCTCGAGTTCCAGCAGTGGTTTAACAAAGCTCTTTGCCGAAAGGCTGGCATGGTTTTTTCGCAGCATAAAATCGAACAGGTGCCCGTGTAGAGGGTCGGGTGCACCGAACAGTCTGGGCTTACCGGTCAGTGCCAGCTTGTAGCCTATGGTTTTGTGGCCGCGTGCTTTAAAGGCATTGTTAATCCGTTGTTGAAAGGCATAAGCGCCATCGGCGTCAACAAAGTCAGTGAAAACTTCCACCGGTGTTTGGGTAAAATACTGGTCGACATACAGATCGACAGAGGGGGTGCTGATTGCACCCGCCGTGCTGCTAATCAGGCAACCAAAAGTCGCCCAGGCAATAAAGCGATACATAGGTGTCCATTCCTGCTGTGTATTTGTAGCACGTTCAAGTCTACCTTATTCTACGCTATGGTGCCTGGATGGAGTGCTTACTGCTTGAAAATAAAACCGATTATGACGATTGTGCTAGAGTTTGCTGCAGTCTGGACTTGCTGATAGTCCTGTTGTGACATCGAATTTAAGCGGATGACTATGAATCTGAATGACCTTCGTCTTTTTATTCGTGTAGTAGAAACAGGCAGCTTTACCGCTGCCGGTGAGAGCCTGCGCGTGCAAAAATCCACCATCAGCCGCCGTATTGCCCAGCTCGAAGATGAAATGGGGGTGCGCCTGTTGCAGCGCTCAACTCGAAAGCTGCAACTGACTGATGAAGGGCGAGCGCTGTTCGAGCGTTGTCGTCCACTTATTGATGAGCTGGAGCAGACTCGAGACCAGGTATCGGCGTTAAACACTGAGCCCCGTGGGCTCTTGCGCCTGACCATGCCGCCCGAGCTGGGCGCTTTTATCATGAATGGTGTGGTCGCCAGCTTTATGCAGCGCTTCCCGCTGATTGAAGTTGATGTTGAGCTAAGCACCCGCCTGGTAAGCCTGATAGAAGAGGGGATTGACCTGGCAGTGCGGGTTGGTTCGCTGAATGATTCGACACTTATCTCACGGCGGTTGGCGGATATGGAGTTAGGGTTATACGCATCGCCGGGGTACTTAAGCCAGGCGTGCGTGCTTTCTACACCGGCTGACCTGGCCGGACATAGTTGCCTGGGGATGCGGCGTAATAACAACAGCTGGACATTCAATAATTGGCAGGCGGGCGCGCCGGTGCCGCTTGAAGGGCGTTTGCGGGCGAATAGTATTACCTTTTTGCGAGAGATGGCTTTACAGGATCTGGGTATTGTCCGTCTGCCTCATCAGTTTTGTGCCGGGCTGGTTGAGGCCGGGGCGTTGCAACCGGTGTTAGCCGATTACCAGATACCACCGCTGGACATCAATGTACTGTACCCCAGTCGTCGCCATCTTAACCCCAGAGTCCGGTTGTTTATCGACCATATGCTGGAAACCTTACGGGACCACTCCTGGGTCAACACCCACTGACGCCCGGGGCCTGCTCTGCTATGCTGGAGCGCTTGCACTAACCGGACAGAAGAAGCAGAACATGAGCAAGTACTGGAGCGATGCCATCAAGGATCTCACCCCCTATACCCCGGGTGAACAGCCGAAAGTGGATAACCTGATCAAACTGAATACCAATGAAAACCCTTACCCACCGGCACCGGCCGCCATCGAAGCGCTGAACAGCTTTGATAAGGACCGTTTGCGCCTGTACTCCGACCCGGATTGCAGTGCATTGAAAGAGGGGCTGGCGGCTTACCATGGCGTTGAGCGACATTCGGTATTTGTGGGCAATGGTTCTGATGAAGTGCTGGCACTGGCGTTTATGGCATTTTTCCGCCAGCCACAGCCACTGCTGTTACCGGAAACGACCTACAGTTTTTATGATGTGTACTGCCACCTGTATGACATCAAATACCAGCAGATTCCGCTGACGGCTGAATTCGGCATTGATCTGGCTGACTATGATCGGCCCAATGGTGGCATTATCTTTGCCAACCCCAATGCGCCGACAGGCTGTGCCTTACCTCTGAGTGAGATTGAAGCGCTGCTGCAGCGTAACACCGAGTCACTGGTGATTGTGGATGAAGCCTATGTCGACTTCGGCGCGGACAGTGCCATCGACCTGACTCACCGCTATGACAACGTGCTGGTGATTCAGACCTTTTCCAAATCTCGCTCACTGGCAGGCTTGCGAGTGGGTTACGCCATCGGTCATAAAAACCTGATTGATGGACTGGAGCGGGTGAAAAACAGCTTCAACTCCTACCCGCTGGATATGCTGGCCATCGCCGGTGCCACGGCATCGTTGCAGGATGAAGACTATTTCCAGCAGACCAACCAGAAGATCATCGACAGCCGGGAATGGACGGCGCAGCAGCTGACCCAGCTGGGTTTTGACAGCCTGCCATCGTGCACCAACTTCCTGTTCACTCAGCACAAGTTCCTCGAAGGTGCTGAGCTGATGGGTTATCTGCGCGGTAACAATATTCTGGTGCGTCATTTCAGCAAACCCGGTATTGATAACTACCTGCGTATCACCATCGGTACTCAGCAGGAGATGGAAGCGCTGGTGGAAACTCTGCGTAACCACCCGGATCTGTAATCCTGGCTGATCTGTCTGATCGCCAGCAAGCTGGCTCCTACGAGAGGGTCTGATGAGTAGGAGTCAGCTTGCTGGCGATTGTTCAATGACAGTGACGTTTCACCTTGCCATTCAGCGTTTCTTTTCCATCGCTACGTAATTGCCCTTGAGTCGCAGGGCGACCGTATCCTGCTGACGAATTTCGATCTCCAGTGCCAGCCGGCCTTTTCCCCGCTCCGCCATTTTCGCATCAAACTGCGCCAGTGCTTCGGCATCTGGCAGGCTGACGTAGGCGGCAAAGTCCCCAGTAACCGGGCTCAGGTACTCCAGCTCGCTGGTGTGGATCACTACATCATTATCAAAGCCCTGTTCACGGCGATACAGGGTAACCATACTCCAGCCACACAGGGTGGCGACAGTGGCCAGTGAGCCGCCGAAACCGGTGCCTTTATCATTGATGTTCGGCTCCAGCTCCGCCGCCATCACCAAAGAACAACCATCGTATTGTAGTGGCTTGAAGCCCATGTGGTTGATCAGTGGAATCTGAGTACGTAGCCAGGCGAGAAACTCATCCGCAGTTGTCTGGTAATCCATAGAACATCATCCTTGAGGTTATAGAGCACCCCAGTGGCTGACAAAGCGCTCCACTGGCAGTTCAGGTGCTGTGCGTTCACGGGTTGGGGTACCCAGGTAGAGATAGCCGATCAGCTGTTCGTTCTCTGTCAGCCCCAGGCCTTCCAGTACATGGGGGTGATAGGACATCGCACCGGTGCGCCACATGGCGCCCAGCCCCTGAGCGTGGGCGGCGTGGAGAATATTCTGCGCGGCGCAACCTGCGGAGATCTGCTGCTCGATCACCGGTACTTTGTGTTCCGCTGTGGTGCTGGCAATCACCAGTACCAGCATTGGTGCGCGCAGTGGCATATTCAGGGTTTTGTTCTGGCGTGTATCGCTCAGTTCCGGGTCATCCTGCAGGGCTGCCTGCAGAAACAGCTGGCCCAGTTGCTGGCGGGCGTCACCTTCGATAATAAGAAAGCGCCAGGGGCGCAGGGCACCATGATCCGGGGCGCGCAGCGCAGCTTTGAACATAATATCAAGTTGTGCCGGGCTGGGGCCGGGTGCGTCTAGCAATGGCATAGAAGCCCGGTTTAACAACGCATCAAGTGCATCCATCGTGTCTAAATCCTCGTGATTAAGGGACGCTCAAGGTCAGGTCTCGGCGAGAGATTCTACTCTGTTTACAGCAGGAGGGCAGGTGTTTCCGTTACGAGTGGTGACTTCTGAGGGGTATGTGGCCGGGTGAACTTTAACGCTTGGTCTGAGGTGTTTCACCATCGTTAAAGGCTTCGAAGCTTTTCAGAAAGGTACGCATGATCGGCCCCGCTTTTTCACTGCGACGCATGACCAGAGAAAGCTCCAGCTCGTGGCTGAATTGCTCTTGAGGCAAGGCCCTCATTTCACCGTTACTGACCCAGTTAGCTGAATAGCGTCGTGGCAGGTAGCCCACGTAACGGCCTGACATGATCAGAAACGCCAGCCCTTCTGATAGATAGGATGATGCGGTGGGCGTTGGTAGTAGTGAGGCAAGTGAGCTTTTATGGTCAGGTGAATAACAGCCTTTAGCATAGGGAGTCTGTTTAATGTCGTGCGTGCTGATTCTGGTTTTACGAAAAAGCGGGCTTTCACTGCCGCAGTAAAGGTCAATGGCCACTGGAAAGCTGACCAGCGAACGTAATGCCTGATGAGCATCGGGGTAGAGCCCTATCCCCAGATGCAGAGTTCCGGTCATCAGTTCGTCCTCTATTTCGTCGGAGGACAGAACCTTTATGCTGATGTGTACATCTGGATGTTGCTCTGAAAAGCGGTGTATCACTTCTGGCAGGCGGGTGCTGGGGGACATGGTGGAGTTATCCAGAATTCCGATCTTTAACTCACCGGTCAGCTTTCCTTTCAGGCTGGCCACATTGGCATTGAACTGATCCATCGCAGTGAACAGGTTAAGGGCTTCGTTATAAACCTCGCGTCCATTCTCTGTCAGTGAAAAACCACCCCTTCCTCGATTGCACAGTTTAAGCCCCAGGCGTGTTTCCAGATCATGGATGTAGGTGCTGATACTGGACAGCGCAAGGTTCAGGGGTTCCTGCGCCTGGGTGAAACCGCCGTGCGCTACGACTGCGATAAAAACATTTAGTAGCCGGAGGTCGACGTTGCTGGCCTTGCCTATGGAGTAATCGGTTTTATGGTGTAACGGCATGGCGCAATCGCTTCCTGTCTATTGGGCTGTTCAGCCGGTGAAGGACGTCAGCGCTTTTTATTGTGCCAGCAAAAGATACAGGCTCTGATTACTTTCAGGTTAAACAATCTTTGTGGGAATGGATATACCGGATTTGTCGAGTAAGTGATCAATCGGTGTCAATCCTACCCCCTGAAACCGCTGTTCTGGCTATATGTCGTGCAATTATACGGCTGTCCGCTCGATTAAACTTCGTGAATTTATAAAGTTAAATTCTGTAAAACATGATTCTACCCGGCAAATACGCTCTTTAGACTCGGTTGAGTAATTTCTGGTTTTTGGGGTCGTCAGTGTGCTGTGTTCAGGCGCTTTCCTGGGGCCCCATCTTTTTCTGCCTGTCGTTTTAAAAATGAAATAGCCACTAATGGCCCCTAATAAAAACAATGAGGTAGCTATGGCAAAGTATGCATTTATTAACGGTGAGGTGATTACCGTTGATGCTGACAACCGTATCTGTGAAGCGGTGCTGGTTGAGGGCAGTCAGATCACCATGGTGGGCTGCAATCAGGATGTTCTCGCTCAGGTTGGCAGTCAGACCGAAGTGATTGATCTCAATGGGCGCACATTGATGCCGGGCTTTATCGATGCTCATAACCATCTGACGCATCAGGGGGCAGCCTTTAACACTGTCGATTTTGGTTACCCCGCCGTTGCATCGATCAGTGACCTGCGTGATGCAGTTGGTCATGCTGCCGAAAATTCAGCGCCCGGTCAGTGGATTCGGGGCTGGGGACTGAACTACGAAAAATTCAGTGATGGCCGGATCCCAACTCGCTGGGACCTGGATGATCTATGTCCTGATCATCCGGTCTGCATTGTCCATGTCAGTGGTCATAACGTCCTGGTTAACAGCCTTGCGCTGACGATGGCCGGTGTTGATGACAGTACTGCAGATCCTGCTGGTGGTAAGTTTGTGCGTGATGAGCAGGGCCGTATTACCGGTTATGCCTACGATGCTGCCCAGCAACTGGTGATCCCCACCAGTGTGGATGTGGGTCACCATGGTCCGGATATCGGCTATGACCTGCCACTGGATGAACTGGTCGATGATATCGAGCGCGCTTGCAAAGCGTATTTGAAAGTTGGTATTACCTCTGTCGTTGATCCCCAGGTAACGACCCGTGAAATGCCCGGTTATATGGCCGCACGCAAGCAGGGCAAGCTGACTGTAAAAACCACCTGCATGTACCTGTCTAATCACCAGGATGCCATCAATGAATTAGGGATTACCGATCATATTGGTAATGACCTGCTCTCCATCGGGCCGATGAAATACTACTGCGATGGTGCACTGATTGGCGGCACTGCGCTGTTCTATGCGGATGAGCCTCAAGGTGACCACGGTTGCAAGTGTAACAAGAGTGCCGGACGAGGCTATACCTATTGGCCTGATATCGATGCCTTCAAGGAAGCGTTGATCGATACCCATCGCCGAGGTATGCAGTTTGGTGTACATACCCAGGGTGATATGGCGATGGACATTGTGCTGGACGCAATTGAGGAGGCTCACCGTCGTTATCCACGTGATGATACCCGCCATCGTATAGAGCACTGTCATGGGCCCAGTCGTGAACAGGTAGCACGTATCAAGCAGCTGGGTGTTATCCCTGTCACTCAGCCTGGGCAGGTCCACGAAACAGGTGATGACCTGACAGAAATCTACGGCAAACGCCGTGCAAAGCGGTTTTGCCCATTGCGAGATATGCTTGATGAAGGTATTCCTGCAGTCGTCAGTACTGATGCTTTTGTCCAGTCCTATAAGCCTTTCGACGCCATTAGCGCGGCAGTGAATCGTATCAGCCTGACCGGAAAAAGCATGGGCCAGGCGCAACGCATCAGTGTCCTGGAGGCTGTACGCGCCTACACATGGAGTGCCGCCTACTCGGTTTACCACGAACAACGAAAGGGCTCTATCGAAGCTGGAAAGCTGGCAGATCTGGTGGTTGTTGATGGTACTTTGCTGTCGGTACCTGCCGAAGATATTGCCAGCCAGGAGGTTTTGATGACGCTCTCTAACGGAGATATTGTTTACCAGAAGCCTTAACCCGTCAGCGCACTTACATCAACACTCTGAAAATAAAAACAAGTTGGAGAATTGTGATGGATAAAGTAACAGAATCTCGTCGCAGGAGTTTCCTTGGCGATTACGATAAACCGCTGTTCTGGTCGACGGCAATAGTAACCTTGCTGATTGTGGCCCTGGGTGCGATCAGCCCTGATACTTTGAAAACAGCAGCCAGTAGTGCTCAGGGCTTTCTTAGCAATCAATTTGGCTGGGCTTATATTCTGGCTCTAACGACCTATGTTGGTATTGGGCTATGGATCGGTTTCAGTCGATATGGTGATCTGAAACTGGGTAAAGCTGAAGATACGCCAGAGTTTTCCACCTTCACCTGGATTTCTATGCTATTCAGTTGCGGTATTGGGGTTGGCTTTCTGCTCTGGGGTGTTGCTGAGCCGCTGTATCACTACATGCAAACGCCCTATATGGCAGAACCAGGAACCTCGGATGCAATCCCGGTAGCGCTGCAGATCACGTCATTACACTGGGGGCTGCATACCTGGATGGGCTATTGCATCGTTGGGCTCTGTATTGCCTTTCCTGCATTTCGTTATGGTAAACCGATGAATATCGGTATTGCTTTGTATGGGCTGCTGGGTGAACGCACCGAAACCAGCGTATGGGCACGCCTGCTGGATCTGGTTGGTGCCGTGGCAACGATTGGTGGTATTGCCACGGTGCTGGGACTGGGAGTGATTTCTATCGATTATGGCGTTAATCATATCTTTGGAATCGAAACCGGCAGTACGGGTAAAATTGTAATCATTGCCTTGCTGGCCATCATGTACAGTCTATCGGCCGTTTCTGGCCTGAAACGCGGGGTGGCTTATCTCAGCACTCTGAATGTCTGTATTGTGATCGCCTTTGGTATTTTTATTTTACTGACGGGGGAGACCAACGTAATTCTGCGCTACTTTGTGACCGGGATTGGCAACTATCTGGGTAACCTGTTGCCGATGACATTCTGGGCTGATCCGCTACAGAAAACTGGCTGGATAAACTGGTGGACAATATTTTACTGGTTGATTGTCATCTCCTGGTCTCCGTTCGTCGGTGGTTTTGTGGCACGTATCTCCCGTGGTCGTACGTTGCGTGAGTTTATTCTGTTCGCAGTATTACTGCCGACCCTGTGCTCTATGCTCTGGTTTTCTATTATCGGCGGTTCTGCCATTGGTATTGAAGCTGCTGGGGAAGTGAAAATATTTGAAGCAGTACAGGCTAACCTGGGGTCGGGTATCTATATTCTGCTGGAAAGCTTTCCGTTCAGTGGGTTGCTGAGTGTGGTGGTGTTCTGCAGCATGATCATCTTCCTGATTACTTCGGCTGATTCTGCCTGTTTCTTCGTCGCTATGCAGATGTCCAAAGGTGCCTATGAGCCCACTTTTGGTATGAAAGTAACCTGGGGGATTTTTACCGGGTTGTTAGCGATTGTGTTACTGCTCAGTGGGGGACTGAAGGCTGTACAAACGGCGTCGATTGTAGCCGGTAGTCCATTCGCAGTGGGTATCGGTTTTATGGTCTGGTCGTTGCTCAAGTCTCTGAAAACAGAGTATGAGAAAGAACATCGGGCTGACATTGATGAAGAGATCGGCCGTGAGAACGCGCATCAACAACAGAAAGGGCAAGATAGGGTGGCGTTAGCAGACTCGGTTTAACGGTAATCTGATACTTGCTTCGTACGCCACTCGGGGACCTATGGTCCCCTTTTTTATTTATTGCTTTAGCTCTTGAGACAGCAAGGAGTACTACTGACGGCTCAGGCGCAGGTTGTTTAGTGGCTGATCTTCGGAGCTGCGATAAGGGTTAATATCCAGTCCGCCGCGGCGCACATAGCGGGCGTACACCGTCAGCTGTTCTGGCTGGCACTGTTGCCAGATATCCATAAAGATATTTTCCACGCACTGCTCATGAAAGTCGCCGTGTTCACGGTAGGAAATCAGATAGCGCAACAGGCCTTCGTGATCGAGCTGCGGGCCGGTGTAGCTGATCTGAATGCTGGCCCAGTCAGGTTGACCGGTTACCGGGCAGTTGGATTTCAGCAGGTGGCTATACAGCTGCTCACTGACGGTCGCACCGCTGGCGCGCAGCAGCGTTGGTTCCGGCGAGTATTGATCAACTTCGATATCCAGCTCATCAATGCACTGGCCCGCAAAGGCACCCAGTGCCGGGGCGCTATCCGGGTGGCGCAACACCACCTTTACCGTGCCACCGGCTGCTGCGCTGAGGTCCTGCTCCATCTGCGCCTGAACCGTTGCTTCATCGGCAAAGCGGCTCAGGTTGTAGGAGTTCAGATACAGCTTGAACGACTTGGACTCGATAATACTGACGCTACCGGCGGGAATATAAAACTCCGCCAGCCGGGCCACGGGCTTGCCTTTAAGGTTCAGCCAGGATATCTCGAAGGCATTCCAGATATCCATGCCGAAAAAGGGCAGGCTGTCCCGCGCGATGCCCCGTTCGGCCCAGTTTAACTGGCGGCTGATCGGGTACAGCTGTGCAGGGTCATACTGATTGACATACTGAGTGTCCTGACCCAGCGGCGACAGCTCTTTTACTTCTTGCTCACGCATTAACTCTGTTCCTGCATTATTAGCTACGCAGACCTTTGCCGGTTTTCAGAAGGTGCAGTGCCCAGCTGGTTAACAGGCCGATAAAGACCACAACCGCCGTCAGGGCAAAGCCTATGTTGATATCGCTAACGCCCAGGATGCCGTAACGGAAGGTGTTCACCATGTACAGAATCGGGTTCAGCAGCGACACATTCTGCCAGAACTCGGGGAGCAGGTTAATCGAATAGAACACGCCGCCCAGGTAGGTCAGGGGAGTCAGGACAAAAGTGGGCACAATGGAAACATCGTCAAACGACTGCGCAAAGATGGCATTCAGGAAGCCGCCCAGCGCAAACAGCATCGCGGTCAGAATGACCACCAGTACGGTAATGCCCAGATGATGGACCTGCAGATCGGTGAAAAACAGCGACAGCAGGGTCACCATCACACCTACGATCAGGCCGCGAGCGACACCGCCAAAGACATAGCCCCAGAGGATGATCCAGTTGGGCACTGGGGATACCAGCAGTTCTTCCACGTTATGCTGGAACTTGCTTGAATAGAATGACGACACCACATTGGAATAGCTGTTGGTGATTACCGACATCATGATCAGGCCCGGCACAATGTATTCCATATAGCCAAAACCACCCATCTCACCGATCCGGCTGCCGATCAGGTTGCCAAAAATAATGTAATACAGGGTGATAGTGATGACCGGTGGCAGCAGCGTTTGTGCCCAGATCCGGGTAAAACGGCGAACTTCACGGTATAAAATGGTCCAGAACGCGACCCATAATTGTTGCGGCTTCATGCTGACTCCTTCTCGGCCAGATTTTTTTCCACCAGGGAGACAAACAGCTCCTCCAGCCGGTTGGCTTTATTACGCATACTGCTGACGCTGATCTGTTGCTGTTGCAACTGTGCGAACAGGTCATTCAGGCCCTGGCCTTTCTCGACCTCTACTTCCAGCAGGTGCTCGTTTTCCAGCCGCACGGTATAGCCGCTGAGCGCAGGCAGCTGGCTGAGGCCAGGCTGGATGTCGAGCAGAAAGGTTTCGGTGTTCAGCTGTGCCAGCAGCTCACGGGTGCTGGTGTTATGGACAATATTACCGTGGTCGATAATGGCAATATTGCGACACAGGCTTTCCGCTTCTTCCAGGTAGTGGGTGGTCAGAATGATGGTGGTGCCAGCGTCATTGAGCTCCTGCAAAAAGGCCCACATGGAACGGCGCAGTTCGATATCCACCCCGGCGGTCGGCTCATCCAGAATTAGCAGGCGAGGCTCATGCATCAGTGCACGGGCGATCATCAGCCGGCGTTTCATCCCGCCGGACAGCATCCGGGCGGTAACATCCCGCTTCTCCCACAGGCCCAGCTTGCGCAGATAAAACTCGGCACGCTGCCTGGCGTCTTTGGCACCAATGCCATAATAACCGGCCTGGGTGATCAGGATATGCTCGACCTTCTCGAACATATTGAAGTTAAACTCCTGCGGCACCACGCCCAGACAGGTTTTCACCTTCATCGGGTCGCTGTCCAGATCATGGCCAAATACAGTGACAGTACCGCTACTTTTATTCACCAGCGAGGAGACAATCCCCAGCGTGGTGGATTTACCGGCACCGTTGGGGCCCAGCAGGGCCATAAAATCGCCCGGTTGTACATCAAAACTGACCCCTTTCAGAGCCTCGAAGCCATTGTCGTAGACTTTGCGCAGGTCGCGGATGGAAAGCGCTGTGGTCATTAAAACGTCCCGTTGATCAGTTGGCCCTTCTTATTGAGGCCTTGCGAGGTAAACTTCAAGCGAGGTCGGCAGGTTTACGATAAACTTGCCGCCGCCTGTTTTGCCAACAGGCCACGGCTGTGCCGTTGATACCCGTTACCAGAAGTGAGAAAAAATATGAGCCTGGATTATCGCAGCTTTCACCTGAATCTGTTATCCCACACCTACAACAATCTGTTGCAGAATGCGCCATTCAATCTGGCTGATATGTCAACACAGGATGAAGAGTTCCTGCAGGGTATGGACACCCTGATCGATCTTGGCCTGTCGGGTGCGCCGGAATTTTTTGAGCAGGGCCAGAACCTGTTGTGCACCCTGGTGCGTAACTACCCTGACCTGATGCCACTGGTTGCCCGTGACCTGCTCTGGTATGTCGGCGGTGACTGCCTGCATCATATGCCAGATGAAGAGATCGAGAAGTTTCAGCGCCTGGAAGAGATGCGTTATGCCGCAGAAGCCGCAGGCACTGAATTCAATTACGAGAAAGAGCGCGCGCTGATACTGGGCTATCACTGAGGGGCTGGTATTGTTAATACAACAACGCCGGGCAGAGCCCGGCGTTGTTGTATTAACCGTTTAAAGACCTTAGAGTTTAAATCGCCCGACCAGATTACGTAGGTCACTGGATAGCTGCTGTAGCTGTTCAGCTGCTCGGGCATTTTCATCTGCCTGACCTGCAACCTCTTTGGCGGCTTCGTCCATGGCCACCACATTGCGGTTGATGTCCTCCGATACTGAGCTTTGCTCTTCCGCTGAGGCGGCGATCTGGCTGTTCATATCGCTGATTTCGATAACGTGCTGACCGATCTGTTCCAGTGCTTCGCTGGAAAGGTTGACCTGGTTGACGCTCTGTTCGGCTTGCTCACGGCTGTTATTCATTACGGTTACCGCAGTGCCGGTACCTTTTTGCAGGTTTTCGATCATCGCCTGGATCTCAGCCGTGGCATTCTGGGTGCTCTGGGCCAGGCCGCGTACCTCGTCGGCAACCACGGCAAAACCTCGGCCATGGTCGCCAGCACGGGCAGCTTCGATCGCAGCGTTCAGGGCGAGCAGGTTAGTCTGGTCGGCAACGCCACCGATGGTGACCAGAATATCACTGATTTTATTGCTATGACCTTCCAGCTCCTGAATCACTTCCGTGCCGCGTGCGACTTCGTCAGAGAGCGCCGCAATACTGCTTACGGTGCTTTCAACTACTCGCTGGCTATCATCAGCAACCTGACGGGTGCGGGCTGTTGCTTCGGCCGCATTGCCAGCGCTACTGGCAACTTCACCGGAACTGGCGCTCATCTGATGCACGGCGGTGGCGGCCATGGATATCTGTTCACGCTGGTGCTCAAGTCGCTGACGGCTGGAGCTGGCAATCTGGGCAGAAGTGTCGGCCGCCTGGCCTATTTGCTGACTGGTTTGAGCGACCTGCTCGATCAATTTATGCAGATTATCCAGGAACAGGTTAAACCAGCTCGCCAGCTCGCCCAGTTCATCATGGCTTTTGATTGTCAGGCGACGGGTGAGGTCACCCTCGCCCTGGGCGATATCTTTCAGCATATGGACCAGCTGGTCTACTGGCTTGAGTAACATGGCAACCATAGTAAACATCAGAATGATGCCCAGCCCGCCCACCACGGCACTGAGCAGCAGACCGATCAGGGTGGACTCGCTGCTGACTTCATCAAAGATATGCGCCAGGGTGTCGAGCTGGCTGGTGACGGCGCTGGCTGGTAACTGGATCAGAATCCGCCAGCCGGTATCGACACCATGCAGTTCCAGTGGGGCAACGGCAGACAGGCGGCCATCCTGTTGGACGATGGTGAGTCTGGCGCCGGCGTTTTGAATCAGGGGCTGCCAGTTATTGAGTGGTGTATTACGGTAGTTTTTACCCAGCAGACCGCTGTCCATGCTGGCTGCCGCAATAATGCCTTTCGGACTGATAACGGCCATCTGGCCACTGCCGTTATAGAGTTCGCTATTGGAGCGGACGATGCCCTGCTGTACGAAGTCCAGGGCAACATCAACCCCGGCAATACCGATAAACTGGTTGTACTGAACCACCGGCGCAGTCACGCTGACTAGCAAGGTATCTTTACCGTTCACCGGGTAGATATAGGGATCGGTTACGCAGCTCTTTTTGCTATCTTTCGGGCACAGGTAGTACTCGCCTGCTCGAATACCGTTAACATCTTTGCTGGTATCGTCCATGCCAACCAGTACATCAAGTGACCCTTTTCCAGCGCTGTCGCGGGAGAGATAAGGAATAAACCGGCCAGTGGCATCGCTGCCCATGTCAGCCTTGCCTTTGTACATCTCATCACTCTGATCGTACTGGTCTGCTTCATAGGCGACGTAAACGCCGAGCAGGTCGTGGTTATGTTCCAGTATGTTACTCAGAATGGAGAGCGTTATTTCTCGCTCCTGGCCGCTGAGCAGAATACCACCGCGGGTCTGAATATCAGATTCCTGAGTCAGTGCCAGGGTATTAGCACTGGCCTGTGCAAATTCAAGAAAAGCATTTATTTTGAGGGCTTCAGCATGGGCGATACTCCCCAGCTGCTGTTCGACTGCAGAGGTAAGAATTGTACCGGTTCGGGCTTGAACCTTGTCGGCAGAACGCTGACTCTGAATGGTATTCAGGATAATCAGCGCGGTGCTGATTAATACAATGCAAAAAGCAGAAAGCAGGCCAATTTTACTGCGCAGGCTCAGGCCCTTTGCAGGTTTAGAATAGCTATCCATTACATGACTCCGAATTTCGATCCGTAAAATATCAGCAGAGCATAGTAGTACTTTCGGTAAAGGAAGCATGCCCAGCGTATTATTATTATTAACTAATGACAGTACTTAGCGCAGGGATAAATTGCAAAGGGTTTACCCTATATAGCTAAGACCCTGGTAGTGTACGGGGCGAAGGGCGTCACGATGGCAGCGCTCGCTGAGCGCTGCGAATAGAGAGGGGATATCAGTTCAGTTCTGGCTCAAACCAGTTGGTGTTCTTGAGAAATTTATTGGCTGGGTAGAACTTGTTATCGCTACCGGTCTGATCCTTACTGGATTTAACCCAGCCCTGTGGCAGTTCGCCACCGGCATATACATCCAGGCCTTTCTCATCACGGTAAAACGCCAGCGTTGCTTCGATTTCGGCTTCGGTTTTACACAGCTTGGACATATTGCTGGCCTGCACTGCTGCCATATCGGCATCGGCATCAATGCCCAGAATATGCGCCATACCGTAGGTGGTCACCAGTACATCAGCAATGGCGTCGCGCACTTCGGCGGTATTCTTTGTTTCTATCCCTTCGACCAGTTCTGCCATCTCTTCCTGGATCAGCTGTAGCTGTTTGGCAGCTTTCTGCCATTGCGGGCTGTTCAGATCGCCTTTGAGGTTGCCAAAAACGGTGTTCAGCAGGGCTACGTCGGTAAAATTGCTCATGGGCCGGTGGGTCCTGTTTCTTGTGGTCTGGGGTTAGGTGTTATCGTGCCGGGCGATTTGTTGAATACGTTCAACAATCGCCCGCAGGCCATTGCCTCGCGAGGGGCTCAGATGACGTTCGAGATCCAGCGCGGTGAAGTAAGCGTGGATATCAAACTGACAGATCTGTTCGGCACTTTTATGGTTCAGGGCTGCCAGTACAATGGCAATCAGGCCGCGGATGATACGCGCATCGGCGTCGGCGATAAACGCCAGACTGCCATTGGGATTCTGGCGATGCAGCAGCCAGGCCTGGCTTTCACAGCCATGCAGGCGGTGCTGCTCTGTTTTTAATGCGTCGGGCAGAACTGGCAGGTCACGGCCCAGTAACATGATCTGTCGATAACGGCTGTTCCAGTCGCGCAGAGCCAGCAGCTTCTCACTTACCTGTTCATGGCTCAGGCTGCGGCCATGGGGCAGGGCCTCGAAGGGGTCTTGTGCGGTGCTGGTGTCGACCGTGACGGGGTGTTGTTCGCTGAGGCTGATCTGGTCCAGTGCCTGGGCGAACCGCTCGACTTCGTCGTGAGTGTTATAAAAAGCAAACGAGGCGCGCAAAGTACCGCCCAGCCCCAGCTGCTCCATCAATGGCATCGCGCAGTGGTGGCCTGTGCGGATGGCGATGCCCTGTTGATCCAGCAACAGTCCCACATCCTGGTTAGCCTGGTCTGCCAGTAAAAACGACACCAGGCTGACTTTATGAGCCGCAGTGCCGATCGGCTGGAAGCCTTTAATGGCGCGACAGCAATCCAGCGTGTGTTGCAGCAGGCTGGCTTCGTGAGCTTCCAGTGCGGCGCGGTCCTGCGCCATCAGCCATTCCAGTGCGGCGGCCAGGCCGATCGCACCCGCGATATTAGGCGTACCGGCTTCGAATTTGAACGGCAGCTGGTTAAAGGTGGTGCCGGAGAAGCTGACCCGCTCGATCATCTCGCCGCCCGCTTGCCAGGGTGGCATTGCATCCAGCAGCGCCCGCCGCCCCCAGAGTGCGCCGATGCCGGTGGGGCCGAATACCTTATGGCCGGAGAATGCATAGAAGTCACAACCGATGGCCTGCACATCTACACTCAGGTGTGGCGTGCTCTGGGCACCGTCGATCAGTACCACTGCACCGGCAGCTTTAGCGGCGGTGGTGAGCGCCTGTACTGGATTGATCGTGCCAAGGGCGTTGGAGGCGTGGCTCAGTGCGACCAGTTTTGTACGTTCATTGAGCAGGTTATAAAACTGGTCGCAGTCCAGGCTGCCATCGGGCTGAATACCGGCTACCCGGATCACCGCGCCGGTCTGCTGCGCCAGCAGCTGCCAGGGCACGATATTGGCGTGGTGTTCCAGGGTGGTCAGCAGGATTTCATCGCCGGGTTGCAGCACGCTGCGACCGTAACTTTGCGCCACCAGGTTGATTGCTTCGGTGGTGCCTCGGGTCCAGATCAGTTCGCGGCTGCCCGGGGCATTGATGAAGCGGGCGGCGCTCTGGCGCGCCTGCTCAAACAGCCCGGTGGCATCATTGCTCAGCTGGTGCGAGCCGCGGTGGACATTAGCGTTCTGCTGGCGATAGTAGCGGTTGACTGCTTCGATCACGGCCCGGGGCTTCTGGGCGGTGGCAGCGTTATCCAGATAGATCAGCGGTTCACCGTTGACCCGTCGTGACAGTAAAGGGAATTCCGCCCGCAGGCGGTTAACGTCCAGCATTACTGACCTGCCAGTGCCTTGTTCAGGCGCGCGCGCCAGCGGGTGTAATACATGGCGGAGGCAAACAGCGTGCCGGTGAGGATGCTGTAGGTCAGGCCGATCAGCTGTGTGGCCGGGTTGGCGGCAACCAGTACGGCATGGGAAAAGTACAGCAGGATAACGAAACACAACCAGGCATGGCCACGGGGACGGCCGGAGATCATGGTGGGTATAAACGCCAGCAACAGTGAGCTTTGTGCGCCGATAATCACCCAGGGGTTAGCGCCCAGTACTGGATTCAGTACCAGGTACCAGGCCACGAACAGGACCAGCAGGCCGATATAACTCAGCAGGGACACCGTGCGGGTCAGACGAACTTTGGTTTCGAGGGTCATCAGTGGGAGCTGTCCATCAGTTTAAGAGCCAGGTGGCCAAGGCGCTTGCCCTGTGCCTGGCAGAGTTGAGTTTCATCTGCATCCAGTGCGCGATCATTGTCGCGTCCGGCCAGGTGAGTCGCGCCATAGGGCGTGCCGCCGGTGCGGGTTTTCAGCAGCGCTGACTCGGAGTAGGGCAGGCCTGCCAGCACCATGCCGTGGTGGAGCAGCGGCAGCATCATAGTCAGCAGGGTGGTTTCCTGGCCGCCGTGCAGGCTGGCGCTGGAGCTGAACACACAGGCGGGTTTATTGATCAGCCCGCCGGATAGCCACAGGGCACTGGTGCTGTCGATGAAGTACTTCATCGGTGCGGCCATATTGCCAAAGCGGGTCGGGCTGCCCAGGGCCAGCCCGGCACAGTTGGCCAGATCGGCCTCTGTGCAGTACAGCGCACCCGACGCCGGAATGCTGGGTTCCGTGGCTTCGCAGTTGCTCGATACTGGCGCGACTGTACGAATGCGAGCTTCCATGCCAGCCTGCTCAACGCCGCGAGCAATCTGTTTGGCCATCGCCTGCGTGGCGCCGTGGCGGCTGTAGTACAGCACCAGAACGTAGGGTGCGCTCATATCAGATGATTTCCAGTACAGACTCTGGCGGACGACCGATACGGGCAGCATCGCCTTTGATCACAATCGGGCGCTCGATCAGCTTTGGAAATTCAACCATTTTGGCGATCACGTCATCTTCGCTCAGGTCCATATTGTCCAGCCCGGCTTCAGCATATTCAGCCTCTTTGTTGCGCAGCAGGTCGCGGGCGTTGATGCCCAGGCTGCTGAGGACGGTTTTCAGCTGTTCAGCACTGGGCGGTGTTTCCAGATACTTGATAATGGTTGGCTCAACACCGTTTTCTTCCAGCAGCGCCAGGGTTTGACGGGACTTGGAACAGCGTGGGTTGTGGAAGATGGTGACATTACTCATGGTGTGTTTCCCCGTTGGGTTAGCCGGTGTCCGGTGCTGGCTGCGCTGGCGCGGCAGGCATGCCCGGCACCTTTATCATTCTGTTTTAGGGGCGCTATTGTATACCCCCCCGCCAGTGCTTCAAAATAGCCATTCATATTCATTGAAGGGATCATGTTATGCCGCCTGTGCTTTCCAGTCAGCCTGTGCAGTTTATGCTGTACCTGATGCGCCAGTTTGTCGCTAATCAGGGCATTCTCAATGCCTCTGCACTGACCTATACGACACTGTTTGCCGTTGTGCCGCTAATGACCGTGAGTTATGCGATGCTGGCCGCGATCCCCAACTTTTCCGGGGTGGGTGAGGAGTTGCAGCACTGGATTTTCACCAACTTTGTTCCGGCAACCGGTGAAGTGGTGCAGAACTACCTGGCGGATTTTGCCGGTCAGGCGCGTAGTTTGACGGTGGTGGGTATCGTGTTTCTGGTGATTACTTCGATCATGATGATGCGCAATATCGAGTCGGCGTTTAACCGTATCTGGCGGGTTAGCGAAGCGCGTAAAGGGCTGTCCAGTTTTCTGATTTACTGGGCAATTCTGAGTCTGGGGCCGATTCTGATCGGTATCGGGCTGGGCCTGACCTCCTATATTGCCTCTTTGTCGCTGGTCAGCAGTGCTACCGAGCTGGTGGGCAAAACCCGGGTGCTGGCGTTATTACCCATGGTGCTGTCGGCGCTGGCGTTCAGTTTGCTGTATATGGCCGTGCCTAACTGTCGGGTGCCGTTCCGCAGTGCCGTGATTGGCGGGCTGGTGGTGGCGCTGATGTTCGAAACCGCCAAACGCAGCTTTGCCATGTTTGTTACCCAGTTCCCTTCCTATGAGTTGATCTACGGCGCCTTTGCCGCTGTGCCGTTATTTCTGCTGTGGATTTTCATCAGCTGGGTGATCATTCTGCTGGGGGCTGAACTGACCCGGGCGCTGACGGTGTTCCAGCATAATAATATGGAGCAGTCGGGTGAGGATCTGCAGATCGTCCTCGGTGTGTTACATCGACTCTGGCAGGGCCAGCGCAACAGTGAAACGGTGGCCGATAGTACGTTGCTGCAAGAAGTGGATGGGCTGGATCAGGGCCGCTGGGATCAGTATGTGCAATTGTTGATGAGTGCCCGGCTGATCCGCCGCAGTGACCAGGGTGATTACCTGCTGTGTTGTGATCTGAGTCAGCTCAGCCTGGCTGACTTTTGTCAGTTGTTGCCCTGGCCGTTGCCTGCAGGGAGTGATGTCACCGCGCTGAAAGGCTGGCAACGCCGGCTGGATGAGTGTCTGCAAGCGGTTGAAGGCCAGCGCAAGCAGCAGATGGCGCTTAGTTTGCTGGGGCTTTTTGAAGAAGGGTTTCCAGCAGTACAAAGTGGTCAGCTGAAACAGCAGCAAGAAGCCTGAGTTATTGCCTGATAATCACCAAGGAAGCGATTGATGAGAGCTCATTACCAGTATCTGATCAGCCAGTATATTAAAGCGAAAGACCAGAGCCGCCCTCACCTGATGGCGCGGGTTTTTAGTAACAATGCGACCCTCAGCATGCAGGTTCAGACTGATGCGATCAGCTTCCCTGCTGCAGTCAGTGGTGTTGATAAAATTACTGATACCCTGGTGAGAGATTTCAATCAGAAGTGGAACAATATATACACTCTCTGTCTTATCGATAGTGTCAACGTTGGTATGCAAGCACTTGATTGCCGGTGGCTGGTGGGTATGACTGACAAAATTACGGGTCAGTGCCGGGTTGGTTTTGGTGAGTATCACTGGCGTTTCAGTGCTGATGTGTGCCCGCAAGTGGAGCAATTGACTATCGTTATCGATGATATGGTTGTCCTGGAGTCGGGCGAAGCGGCCATTGTGTTGTCCTGGTTAGATAACCAGGATTATCCGTGGGTCGCGTCTGCGGCGTTACACGAAACCATGCCTCGGCTTGATGGGTTACAGGGTGTAGTGCAATGGTACGATGCGTACCAGCAATATTGATAAACACTATTATGACTAAACGGTTAGCCACCACAGGAATTGAAATGCAGTTGAACTGGAATGAAAGCAAAGCAGGCGCGCCACCTGAGGGTGTGTGTGGTGTTGAGGGTGACTACATCGTATATGTCGCAGAGTCTGAGGTGACTGATGATGCACAGGTGCAGAGCGCTATTAACCAGGGTGCTGAAAAGGCGGCGGCCATGCAGCGGAAAAACATCCAGGATGATTCTATGTATCTGCTCTTTAACTGGAATGCAGCGCTGGCAACGCTGACCATCTGTGTGACTGATGCAGCAAGGAAAAATGATTCCTCGCAGATTGTCATCTGTAAGTTTCCAGTGCTGGCGCAGGCTGAAAATACGAAAACAGATGACTATGCCGAGGATGTGAAATACTGGGTTTCTAATTACCTGACAACCAGCTGTGCATTTTTGCAGTATTCGCTGGTGGCTGGGTTCTGTCGTGGGACACGAGAGCGGGTTGAGCTGCTCTAGCCGTCGGTCTGATGTGTGACGCACCCTGTTTCGCAACCGAAACAGGGTTGTTATGGGAATCTAAGGTTTAATGAGCATATAACGCAGGGAACGTGTTATGGGAAAATTGAAAGAACTGGCTGATATTCTGGATGAGATTCAACAGCCTTATCAACAGAGCACTGATAAACTAACCATTAAACTGGGTTTTATGCTTCCGATAAACATCCATTATGATTATGCAACGAAGCAATGCACGTTTGGTTATAATCTTCTGGCGCAAATGGTTGTTTTATTCGTAGGGGTTCTCTCTTCTGTTTCGTCGTTTGTATCGCAGTCTTATGGTTTTGCTTCTATAGCAATATCAGTCGTTATTTATTCTTTTATATTAATTATATTGACTGAGGTTCGTATGCAGTCACTTAAGATTATGGTGTTATCCAGGCTGGAAAATACTGTGTGTAAGTAGGGCTGTATTTATATTGCCTGAAGGGTAAAGCTGCCTCGTTATGAAAACCACGGATATCAGTTGTCGAAACCTGATACCCGCGGAGCGGGCTGTTATAGCGTGAAGCGGGTCATTAGCTGACTTTGTTCCAGTACATATCCAGCAGGTACTGGGTCTGTTCACTGATCAGCATGCTGGCCTGTGCCTGGTCACCGGCAGGGTTCTGGCTCAGCAGGGTGAAGGCATTCACCATCTGTACTTCCTGTGCCCGTTCGCTTGGTGCTTCGATGAACTCGAACTGTGCCGGGGTCTGCATTTCGCTGCGCTGGGTGTAGCCCACCTTGTGCTCAGGGTCGTTAAAGGCAAAGCCCTGCTGCCAGTCCAGCACAAAGTCGTCCATGCGAAACATGCCGCGCTCCGCCAGGATATCCAGGTCCATCAGGCAGACACCGGCGTTATAGCCAAAATCAAAGGTCGAGGTTTTGCCATCCTGAAAGGCCATTACCCCGGTGCCGCGAATAACCGCGTTAGTTTCCTCATCCCGGACGATGGAACCCCCGACATTACACAGGTCCATGTTCGGCTGTAAAAACTCGGTGATGGCACGCATGCAGTACCAGGCCATATCACCGACAGCGCCGGTGGGTTCTTTGTCGGTATCGAAGCGGATGTTGTCACGTTCCATCAGTGGGAAGAAGAAGGTGGAACGTACCGCCTGGCTTTCACCAATCTGCTCGGCCTGGGTTTGCTGAATCTGTTGAGTACGTGGATGGTGAGCAAAGTGGGTGGCATCCATAAACGCCACGCCATTGTCTTTGGCCGCCTGGGTAATACGCTGCAGTGATTCGTAGCTGGCAAAGGGCTTCTCGGCCAGAATATGTTTTTTGGCTTGTGCTGCACCCAGCGCGATCTCTTCGCGTGCGCTGGTCGGTGTAGCGATGTAAATGGCATCAGCCATATCTGAGCTGATCAGCTGTTGCCAGGTGTCGAATACCGTGCTGATGTCGTGTTCTGCTGCAAAGGCGCGCGCATTCGCGGGGGTGCGACTGGCGACTGCAACTACTTCTGCGTTATTACTGCTCTTAATAGCGTTTGTTACTACGGCGGCAATCATTCCTGAGCCGATAATACCAATACGTAATTTAGACATGACGCATCCTTAGTTTGAAGCAGCGTACTAAAGCTACTGGGTGAGTGGGAAATCCGTGATGATATAGCCTTTTCATTCCTATCAGTATTCTATTCATCTGTGGCTATGATTCCGGGTGCGCTGGCGCTTGCTATAATCTGTCTTTGTGTGATTTCCTTTCCTGTCTGATTGTTTTGTGTTATATAGCGTCAACTTCGTACCTGTATCGTCCTTATGCCTGTGTGTAGATGTTATTCGATACAGGGTAGCGGCCGTGTATTTTAATCAGGAGAGTATTTTGCTCAGTTACCGACACTCGTTTCATGCTGGAAATTTTGCCGACATCATCAAGCACATTGTGCAGGTTGAGATCCTCGAGCACCTGACTAAAAAAGATAAGCCGTTTACCTATATCGACACGCATTCCGGGGCTGGGCTGTTCAATCTGAACTCTGAACATGCGCGTAAGCTGGAAGAGTATGCGGGTGGTATCAGCAAGCTGGAGGCGCAAGACTGGCCCGAACTGGCGCGCTATTTTGAGGTGATTGAAGAGCATAACGATGGCAACGCGGCCGGTGCCTATTACCCGGGTTCACCGCTGATTGCTCAGGATTTCCTGCGCGGGCTGGATAAGGCCTGGCTGTATGAATTACACCCGGAGGATTTTCAGCGGCTGAAGCATAATATTGGTCATGATCGTCGAGTGCAGGTGAAGCATGAAGATGGCTTTCAGGGTCTGTTAGGCCTGGTGCCACCCCCGGCACGCCGTGGTCTGGTACTGATTGATCCCTCTTATGAGATCAAGGCTGACTATGACCAGGTGTTCAAAGTGGTGAACACAGCTTACAAAAAATTCTCCACCGGAACCTATGCCATCTGGTACCCCATGGTAAACCGTCAGCAGATTGATGATCTGGAACGCAACTTTGTCCATAGTGGAATCAGAGATATTCAGCGTTTCGAGCTGGGTTTGGCTGCGGATAGCCATGGGCATGGCATGACCGCAACCGGGATGATCGTCATTAACCCGCCCTGGGGATTGATGGATAAGATGTCGGCGGTGTTACCTAAGCTGGTTGACGTGCTGGGCGAGAGCGATGAAGCGTTTTACAAAGCGGATGTACTGGTTGCAGAGTAGTCTGCTGCGGTGCAGATCCGGATTGTTTGTGTGGATCTTGCTGCGTAAACGAAAAAGCCGGCGCAGATGCGCCGGCTTTTTTGTGGTCGTTCAGATTAGTCCTGGTTGAGTGTTTCAGCGGATTTACAACGACGCCCCAGTGCTGTCATGGCCATATAGAACACCGGGGTGAACAGCAGGCCAAAGAATGTAACGCCCAGCATGCCGGCGAAGACGGCGATACCCATCGCCTGGCGCATTTCAGCCCCGGCACCGGTGGCCATTACCAGCGGTACCACACCGGCAGTAAAGGCAATGGAGGTCATCAGGATCGGGCGCAGACGCAGGCGGCAAGCCTCAAGAATAGCTGCTCGCCTGGATTGGCCGCTGTGCTGGCGGTCGCGGGCAAATTCAACCATCAGGATGGCATTTTTACAGGCCAGCGCCACCAGTACAATGAGCGCGATACGGGTGAAAATATTGTTATCCCCGCCCATATACATCACCCCGGCCAGCGCTGACAGAATCGTCATCGGTACGATCAGGATGATAGCCAGTGGCAGGGTCAGGCTTTCGTACTGGGCTGCCAGCACCAGGAATACCAGCACCACCACCAGTGGGAAAATATAGGCCATGGTGTTACCGGCCAGGATCTGCTGGTAGGTCACTTCGGTCCATTCGTAAGCAATACCTTCAGGTAGCGCACGCTGTAACACTCGCTCGATGGCATCACGGGCCTGGTCCGAGCTATAGCCGGGTGCCGGGCTGCCGTTGAGCTCAGCGCTGGGGTAGCCGTTATAGTGCATAACCCGATCAGGGCCGGTGGTGGGCTTCACCGTCAGTACGGAGCCCAGAGGCACCATATCACCGCGACTGTTGCGCACCTCCAGCCGCAAGATCTGATCCGGGTTGAGGCGGTAGCGGGCATCGGCCTGGGCATTCACCTGATAGGTGCGGCCAAACAGGTTGAAGTCGTTGACGTACAGTGAACCCAGATAGATCTGCAATGCGTCGAATACTTCACTTAGGGGTACGCCCTGTACCAGTGCCTGCTCCCGGTCGACGATAATATCCATTTGCGGCACCTGGATACGGAAACTGGAGTAGAGGCCGACCAGCGCCGGGTCTTTACGACCTTCGGCGATAATGCCCTGCAGCGCGTTAAACAGTGACTCAAATCCCAGATTTGCACGGTCTTCGAGCTGCAATTTAAAGCCGCCTGTGGTGCCCAGGCCCAGGATCGGTGGTGGTGGGAATACCGCGACAAAAGCTTCATCAATTGTGGTGAATTTACCGTTCAGCGCACCGGCGATGGCATTGGCGTGCAGGGCAGGGTCTGTACGGGCCTCAAAATCGGCCAGGGTGACAAATACAATGCCGCTGTTAGGGCTGTTGGTAAATCCGTTTACTGACAGGCCAGGGAAGGCAACGGTATGTTCGACTCCCGGGGTTTGCAGGGCGATCTTTTCCATCTCCCGGATCACCGCTTCGGTACGGTCCAGGCTGGCGGCATCTGGCAGCTGAGCAATGGCGACCAGATACTGTTTATCCTGGGCGGGAATAAAGCCACCGGGTACCTCGTTAAACAGCTTGCCGGTCATTCCCAGCAGGCCGATATACACCAGACCAACAATCGCGCCAAAACGAATCAGCCGTTTGACGCCGTTCTGGTACAAATTGGCGCTGCGCTCAAATACGGCATTAAACGGCTTGAATAACCAGCGGCCGAACAATAAGTCCATTAACCGGGTCAGGCGGTCCGGTTTAGCATCATGGGATTTGAGCAGCAGTGCACACAATGCCGGTGACAGCGTCAGCGAGTTGAAGGCCGAAATCAGTGTTGAGATTGTGATGGTCAGCGCAAACTGTTTATAGAACTGGCCCGACAGGCCCTCGATAAAAGCGGTTGGGATAAACACCGCGCAGAGCACCAGTGCGATGGCGATAATCGGCCCGGTGACTTCACGCATTGCCTGGCGAGTTGCCTCGACGGAAGACAGACCACGATGAATGTTTCGTTCCACGTTCTCGACTACCACGATGGCATCATCGACCACAATGCCGATTGCCAGTACCAGCCCGAACAATGACAGCGTGTTAATGGATACGCCAAGCCACTGCATCACAGCGAAGGTGCCGATCAGTGAAACCGGTACAGCGATCAGTGGGATGATTGAGGCGCGCCAGGTTTGCAGAAATAAAATAACAACCAGCACAACCAGTGCAATGGCTTCCAGCAGGGTGCTGATTACGGCTTCAATCGATCCCCGGACAAACACGGTCGGGTCGTACACAATTTCGTAAGCGACATCCTGTGGGAAGCGTGAAGAAAGCTCGGCCATGGTGGCCCGTACCTGATCTGACAGTTCAATGGCGTTAGAGCCTGGCCGCTGGAAAATTGGAATGGCGACAGCGGTGTTGCCATCGAGCAGCGCGCGCAGGGAATAGGCGTCCGCACCGAGTTCGACCCGGGCGACGTCTTTAAGCCGGGTGATGGCACCGTTATCATCGACCCGAATCACGATTTCACCGAACTCTTCCGGGCTGGATAACCGGCCTTGTACGTTAAGCAGTACCTGAAACTGATTTTCTCGCACCGTGGGCTGCGCCCCCAGTGAGCCCGCTGCCACCTGACGGTTTTGTTCGCGTACGGCCTGGACGACGTCGTTAGCGGTCAGGCTGCGCTCAGCCAGCTCGTCCGGCTGCAGCCACAGACGCATAGCGTATTTGCCACCGCCAAACATCTTTACATCGCCAACGCCTGGCAGGCGTGCCAGAGGGTCCTGTACATAGATGTCGGCGTAGTTGGCCAGGTAGCTGATATCACGGCTGCCTTCAGGCGAGTACAGGTGTACCACCATGGTCAGGTTGGGGGAGGCTTTTTCTGCCACAACCCCCAATCGCTGTACTTCTTGCGGTAGACGAGGCAGGGCACTGTTTACCCGGTTCTGTACCTGTACCTGAGCACGGTCCAGATCGGTACCCAGTGCGAAGGTGGTCGTCAGGGTCATTCGGCCATCGCTGGTGGCCTGGGAGAACATGTAGATCATGTTCTCCAGTCCGTTGAGTTCCTGTTCCAGCGGAGCGGCGACGGTCTCACCGATCACTTTCGGATTGGCACCGGGGTAGTTAGCAGTAACCACCACGGTGGGTGGAACCACCTCGGGGTACTCGCTGATCGGTAGCTGAAACAGTGAAATACTGCCACCGATCAGGATCAACAGTGATAGTACTGCGGCGAAGATAGGCCGCTGAATAAAAAAGTGACTGAAATTCATGGTTACTAAATCCGGTTATCAGGCAGCAGGTACGTGAGGTTCTGGCTGTGCAGTGCCCAGATCGGCGGTGTTGATATCGACCGAACGGGGACTGATTACCATGCCAGGGCCAACCCGGGCCGGGCCATTGACGGCAATACGGTCGCCAGCTTGCAGGCCGGTGGTGATAACGCGCAGCTCACCCATCCGGTTACCCAGGGTCACCGGGCGGTATTCGAGGGTATTTTGTGCGTTAACACTGAGGACAAAGCGGGTTTTCAGATCGGTACCGATGGCGCGTTCAGGTACCAGTATGCTGGCTTGCGCCTGGTTGGCGGCGATACGAATACGGGCAAAGGAGCCCGGACGTAAGCGGGTCTGCTCGGCAGCAAACGTTGCCCGTACACGCAGGGTGCCGGTACGCGGGTTGACCTGGTTATCAATAAAATCCAGCACCCCGACCTGGCTAAATGTATCAGCGCCTGTCAGTTGCAGGTAGGCAGCAATAGCGCTGTTGGCGCGGACATTGGCAAATTTCTGGTTCCAGCTGCGCTCGTCGATATCAAAGTAAGCATGAACGTAGTCAGTGGAAACGAGTGAGGTCAGCACCGTTTCACCAGCAGTGACATTGTTGCCGGCGGTAATAAAGGCGCGGGACACCCGGCCGCTGATGGGTGCGCGGACCTGGGTGAATTCAAGGTTTAGCCGGGCGGACACCAGCTGGGCGTCCACGGCGGCCAGCTCGGCGCGACGCTGAGCAGACAGAAAAGTACGTGCTTCTGCCTGTTCGGTGGAGATCGCCTTACGTGCCTTCAGGCGGTTAGCACGGTCGGCTTCTGTCTGTGCCTGGTGTAATGCGGCCTGGGCGGCGACACGCTGGGCTTCCAGTCGGGCGACATCCGCAGCAAAGGGACGGGCGTCAAGCCGTACCAGCAGGTCTCCTTTCTTTACCTCTGAGCCTTCGGTGAATTCAATGGAATCGATCACGCCACTGACGCGGGGGCGCAGTTCGACCTGCTCAGTCGCTTCCAGTCGGGTGGTGAACTGATTCCAGTCAACCACGTTGGCACTGACGATGGTGGCAACATCAATGGGCTGTGGAGTGGGTGCTGCCGCCGTTTGTTCTGGCGTATCCTGCTGGCAGCCGCTTAATACCAATGAGCCGAGTAGTAATACGATAAACAAAGGGGTATGTGGGCGCATGGTGATCTCCTGAAAATATCGGCGCAGTGTAATGCGCAAAGAGGAGGGCGATAAGTCGGTAAAAATGCGATTCTTTGGTGCAGAAATCGATACATTGCTAGGTTTGATTGGTTTCTGATCAGCGCGAGTTTTACTGCATGGGGAGTTTATTGCCGTGGTGGGTATAATCTGCGGCTGGAAATTATCAGCCGTTGTAGGGTGAGGCGTATAAATGGAGGTTCCGATGACTGAGATGGGTAACGAGACGGTACTGGGGCGCTGTTTATGTGGAGCGGTTGAGTTTGAGCTCAGTGGTGCACTGGCTGATTTCTACCAGTGTCACTGTTCGCAGTGCCGCAAGGTGACCGGGTCAGCTTCAAATGCTGGTTTGTTTGTTGCTGATAAGAATTTTCGCTGGTTAGGTGGCGAGCCAGAGCTGACCCATTACGTAAAAGACAGTGGTTACAACGCCAGCTTTTGTCGTTGCTGCGGCAGTGTTATGCCGAATGTATTTCGCGGCGGAGGCGGGTACTGGGTGCCAGCGGGCGCGCTGGAAAGTGATGGCGGTGCTGAAGTGGCGGCGCATCTGCATGTTGACTCGCGGGCGCGCTGGGATGTCATTGGCGGTACCGCGAGACAGTATGCAGATATTCCTGAGTTGAGCGCTTTACTTGAGGTGTTAAACCAGCGCCGTATCAAGGACTCCTGAGTCACTGGCTAACAGCCAAAAAAAGGGCGACTGCAATGCGTCGCCCGAACCTTTTCAGGGAGAAACCCTGCCTGTGGATCAGATGACGCCGCGGCGTTCCTGGTCACGTTCGATAGACTCGAACAGGGCCTGGAAGTTGCCTTCGCCAAAGCCGAGGTTTTCTTTACGCTGAATCAGCTCGATAAAAATTGGGCCAAACAGGTTTTTGGTAAAGATCTGTAGCAGGTAGCCGTTGTCGTCGCCATCGACCAGTACCTGGTGATCCTGAATCCGTTGCGGATCTTCAGTGACATTAGGCACCCGATCAAACACTTCCTGATAGTAGTTGTCGTGGATATCCAGGGTATCGATAACGGCACGATCGAGTTTATCCAGTGAGGCCAGCAGATCATCACTGCGAAAGGCGATGTGTTGTACGCCTGGGCCATTGTACTGGTTCAGGTATTCATCAATCTGGTTGTTGTTATCGTCCTTGCCTTCGTTGATCGGAATGCAGAAGCTGCCGTCCGGTGAGCGCAGGGCATAGGAGATCAGGGCAGTTTTCTGGCCTTTGATATCGAAGTAACGCACCTCTTCAAAGCCAAATACATCCTTATAGAAATCGGCCCACTGATGCATGGTGCCTTTAAAGACGTTGTTGGTCAGGTGGTCGATTTCAATAAAGCCCAGATCTGGCACGATCACGGCGTCATCCAGCGCTACAAAATCTGCGTCGTAGATGGAGCCTTTATCACCGAAGGTGTCGATCAGGTAGATCAGGCTGTTGCCAATGCCGTAAATGGCTGGGTATGGCAGATCCTTGTCTGCATCAGCGACGGCGCGGGCGCCACGCTTCACGGCTTCGGCCTGGGACTGGGCGGCATCGTCTACCCGCCAGCCCATGGAGCAGATTGCCGGGCCGTGGGATTTGGCGAAGCCCGCGGAGAAACCTTCACGCTCATGGTTGAGCAGGAAGTGGATGCCGTTCTGATTGTAATAGCTGATATTGCGTTCGGCGTGACGTTTGAGTTTAGAGAAGCCGAACGCCGTGAACACATCATGCATGAAATCCGTATCCGGGCTGGCAAATTCGGTGAACTCGATACCGCGCAGATTCAGTGGATTATTGCTCATGAGTCGCTCCTGACATTTATTTTTATCAATTCGGTAGACCGGCCATTACCGCGCTTAGTCGGCGGTGTGAGTGGGTGCTCTGGCTGCGTCTGGGGGTGATTCAAATATAGAAACTTTGATGATCAGAAAAAAGCGGAATATTATGCTTAACTTGATCAGATAATTTGATGGAGTTTACAGCGACGATGACGGTTGATCTGGAGGGTCTGCGGGTGCTCAGTACCGTGGTGCGCGAAGGCAGTTTTGCCCGGGCAGCACTCGCACTGAATAAAACCCAGTCGGCGGTGAGTTATCAGGTACACAAGTTAGAGCAACAGCTGGGTACGGCGGTGTTTGACCGTTCAGCTTATCGGGCCGAACTGACCCCGGTGGGGGAGCGAATTCTGGTGGAAGGACAGCGGTTGCTGGACCAGGCGCAGTATGTTTCCAGCCTGGTGGAGCAGTTTTCAGAGGGCTGGGAGCCGCGGCTGGAGCTGGTGGTTGATGGCATGTTGCCCAGTGCGCGCTTGCTGGCAGTGCTTAAAGAGATGGCTGACTTGAATATTCCGACCCATATCCAGTTGCGGGTAGAGTTTCTGGGAGGCGTAAGCCAACGCTTTGAACAGGCCGGGGCTGAGCTGATGCTGACCCTGGTACCACTCTCGGATACTCGTTTATCCGTGCAGGCACTGGCTGATCTTGAAACCGTATTGGTGGTTGCGCCGGAGCACCCACTAGCACTGGCCAAAGGGGCTGAGCTGGCGGTGTTGCAACAGCATGTTGAGCTGACCGTGCATGATTCCAGTTACAGTAAAGCCCATGGCGGCACCCAGACCTTTGGCGGGGAGCGAGTATTCTACCTCAGTGATTTCAGGGCTAAGAAAGAAGCATTAATGATGGCACTGGGCTACGGCTGGATGCCACTGGACCAGGTGGAAGATGAGCTGCAGGCGGGAACGCTGGTGGAGCTGGATTACCTGGGCGGTTCACGTCACCGCTATACCCCGATGCTGGTGCGGCGGCTTGATCAGCCAGTGGGCCGGGCCGGACAGTTACTCAGTGAGAAACTGCAGCAACAGTTTGGGCTAAATTCATAGCCTGCGCTGTTGCTACAATCGGTGTGCTAGAGGTCGCCCATCACACGCATATAGGCGTTGATGTTGTCAGATGTGCGGCTGGTCGGGTTCAGTTTGTCCGCGACAGTCAGGGCGGTATGCAGGTCGTTCAGTGACTTTGTTTCACTGTCCGACAGGCTGCTGGCATCACTGCTGCGCAAATAATCGGCCAGCGCAGCCGCAGTTTCAGGGATGTCAGCTTCAAACGTTTTTGATTTGGAACCATCCAGGTTTTGCAGAATGGATTTTGAATTCTGCAGGATCTCCAGCAGCCCGCTGGGTGCGTCTTCCTGCTTCTCCAGTTTGGCGCTGAAAGAGTCGATAAACGTGGTCAGCTCACCTACCGTATCGGCTTCGTCTGTACCGCTGCTGGCTGTCAGGGGTAAGTCTGTATTGAGGCCTTCAGCATCACTGGCTGAAATAAGGTCCAGTTCAGCCATACGGTTAACAAATTGCTGACTCAGTTTGAAGCTTGGGCTGACGATATCAAATTCACTGTTCAGTGCAGCCAGCTTCTCTGCGCGGGTGGAGAACTGTGCGGCGGGTTTCTGCTCGCTGCTCTCGTCAGTTGTGGCTGCGGTTGTGGTGGCGTCCGTGACAGCCGCGTTGCTGGTGGTAGCGGCGGCATTGGCTGGCGCTGTATAACTGCTGATCGTGTTCATCTACGGCTTCCCTGTAAACGGTAAACGTTTGTTTGTTCCGGAATAAGCAATTTCCGTGCCTTGCTGTATTCTGCTCTGTGGCGCTGAAAAGCGGATCTATCAGGCAAAGGTTTGCCGCTTATAGCCAGTGCTTATATATGGTTGCCGGAAACACGGGCATAGGCGTTCAGCTGATCGTTGTTGTGGCTGACCGGGTTCAGCTTGTATGCCACGACCATGGCGGTGCGTATATCTTCCAGGGTCTGATGATGGTGCGCAGGGATGACGGGCGCGTTTTCGGCGCTGAAATGCAGCCCCAGTGCTGCCAGCGTAGTGCCGATTTCGGCATCATGGGCGCGGGACTGGGAGACTTCCATATGATCAAGGATGATGCGGGTATCGCGCAGAACGTTAACCAGTGGTGCTCGCTCGGGTTGTGTGCTCAGAACGTTGGCCAGCTGTTCCAGAAAAGCTTCCATGATCGACAGTGATTCAGTCCGGGGCTCTGCATCGACAGGTTGTGGCAGGCGGGTAATCAGCACCTGGGCTTCATCATGGCGTAATAGCGCCAGCTGGGTCATGCGAGTGAGAAAGCTCTCGCTAATATGAAACTCGGGGTCGGCCAGATCAAATTCCTGGTTTAGCCTGGCAAGCCGGGCCGCGCGGGATGAAAAGCGGGTTGTGACGGATTTGTCCGAGTTGTCCTCGGCTTTGTTCTGGACGGCTGTTGTGGCCGCTGCGCCAGTGGCGGCAGCCGTGCCAGTGCTCCGTGGCTGGGTGGGGAGGTTATTGCTGTAGGCACCGATGCCGTTGCTTTGCATGGGGATTCATCCGTTGAACAGGGGGACTGCCACCGCTGGGCTGGGGAAGTCTGTTGTCGGAATATGCCCGCTGAACAGCATCACAGCGGGCACTTGTTATCGCTGCTCTGATCAATCGGGGAGGGTAACGTTAACCTCGAGTACGGAGCAGTCATCGTTGCTGTCCAGCTGCACGCTGACCTGATCCTGATCAATGGCAATGTATTTCTTGATCACCGCGATGATCTCTTGCTGCATCTGGGGCAGGTAATCCGGGTTTGCCCGTGCGCCGCGCTCATGGGCGACGATGATCTGCAGCCGCTCTTTGGCCAGTTCCGCGGAGGTTGGTTGCGCCTTGCTTCGGAAGTAGTCGAAGAAACTCATTATTTACCTCCCAGGAACCGCTGGAAGAATCCTTTCTTCGGTGCGTGAAGGAAGCGATGTTCCAGCTCTTTGCCCAGCAATCGCTGTACGGCATCATCGTAGGCCTGGCCCGCATCTGAAGCACTGTCCAGAATCACCGGTGTACCCGAGTTCGAGGCTTTGAGTACGGCCTCAGATTCTGGAATAACACCCAGCAGTGGAATCGCCAGGATATCTTCAACATCGGATACGCTGAGCATCTCACCAGCATCAACCCGGGCAGGGTTATAGCGGGTTAGCAGCAGGTGTTCCTGCACCGGTTCATCGGCTTTTTCAGCCCGGCGTGACTTGCTCTGCAAAATACCCAGAATACGATCTGAGTCACGCACAGAGGAGACTTCCGGGTTAGTGGTGACAATCGCAACATCAGCAAAGTACAGCGCCATCTGTGCGCCTTTTTCGATACCGGCGGGGGAGTCACAGATGATGTAATCAAAGGTTTCGGCTAGTTCGTCTAGCACAGTACCAACACCTTCCTGGGTCAGCGCGTCTTTGTCACGGGTCTGAGAGGCTGGCAGGATAAACAGGTTGTCGGTGCGTTTATCTTTGATCAGGGCCTGGTTCAGGGTGGCTTCCTGTTTGATAACGTTGACAAAGTCGTAAACCACACGACGTTCACAACCCATGATCAGATCAAGGTTTCGCAGGCCTACATCAAAGTCGATGACGACGGTTTTGAAGCCGCTCAGCGCAAGACCTGTACCTATCGCTGCGCTGGTTGTGGTTTTTCCGACACCGCCTTTTCCGGATGTCACGACAATAATTTTGGCCAATTTCCGCTCCTGGTTGCCTGTTTCAATCGATCGTTTAACTGCGGCGAGTATTTATTAAAGCTCAGCGACATGCAAGTTGTCGCCGTCTAGGTGAATATGGGCAGACTGCTGCCAACGCTGCTTGCGCAGCGCATCGCTGAGAATGAAGTTGCCAGCAATGGCAACCAGTTCAGCGGAGAGGGTATGGCAGAAGATATTTGCATCAGTATCTCCTTTTACACCTGCCAGTGCCCGGCCGCGCAGCGTGCCGTAAATATGGATATCACCATCGGCTAAAACCTCAGCGCCTTCACTGACCTGGGACAGTACAATGAGGTCGCCGCCTTCTGCATAGACCTGCTGGCCTGAACGTACGGGCCGGGTAATCACTTTGCTGGGCTTGCGCACCTGCTTTTCTTCCACCACTTTCTTAACGATTACTTCAGCCTGAGGGGCATCACGCTCGGTTTCCAGTGGAGTGCTGTTACGACCGGTCGCCGGGATAATTGCCAGACCGGTTTCGCGTGCGGCGTCCAGCAAGTGGGCCGGCACGGCTCGTAATGCCAGAGGCTGCAGGTGAAAGGTGCGGCAGATCTCCAGCATGGCCGCAAAATCCGGGCTATGGTCAGTCGGCATTTTTTCAAGGCTGATGACGACGGGAGACTGCTGGAAGAACTGAGGTGCCTGCTGAACTTTATCACGCAGCTGCTCAGTAAAAGAGGCATCTGAAAACTGATAAAGCTCAAGCACAATAATGCTGACCGCGCTACCTTTTAGCTGGAAGCAGGCATCGTTCATGGAGTCATCCTTACACGGGTACTGGCTGGAAGATAAAGCCGCTGGGGCTATATGTTACGGCTAAGCATTAAACCGCACACGGGCAGATTTCGCAAAGCACAATCGGCTTAAACTGACCTGAATCTGATGTTTGAATTCAGAATCGATCAGCCGTTACTCAGCGGCTCGTCCCTTTATCCTGTTTAGCGGCTTTTGGGTCAGCCCTCTGTAACAGGTTTTAGCGGCTGACAGCTGTTGAGCGTTTGCTGATGAAAGTGCTGCCAGCTCGCGTGCATTTGTCTGAATTCCTGATGAAGCCAGCGGCTGAAGGCGACCACCTTGGGCCTGTTTTTATGGTTGTGGGGTGTGACCAGGTAATAGCTCAGGGGCGATTCCAGGTAGCAGGGCAGTGGACACACCAGCAGACCACGCTCAATCAGTTCATATACCAGACTAAAGCGGAGCAGGCTGTAGCCCTGCCCGGCCAGCACAGCCTCGACCAGCATGTTGGAATCGGTGAGCCGGAGCCTGGGTGTGGCTGGAACGGGTTCGGCATCCAGTCCGGCGCGTTGGCGAAATGCCTGGTAGATACCTGGCAGGTCCGGTGAGTCATCTTCAAGAATGGGCATCTGCGCCAGTTGCGGGATCAGCGCCTGGTCTGGGTCCAGCAAATGAGGGCTGCACAGTGGTACTAGGTAGTCAGCGCCTAGTGGTTGTTCGTTATACCCCTCGTAGCCACCCCGGCCAAAACGTAGTGCCAGATCAGTCTGGCCGTCACCAAACTTAACCAGTGCGTTAGTGGGTGACAGGTTAACGCTGAAGCTGGGTTCTTCCTGATGAAAAAGGCCCAGCCGCGGAACCAGCCAGCGCGCAGAAAATGAGGGTAGTGCGCTGATGGTCAGCTGATTTGGGTGCGGATCAGCATGGAGGCTGTTCAACCCCTGGGTGAGTGTATCCAGGCCCTGCTGAACGAACCCAAGGAGCTGTCTGCCAGCGTCGGTTAACACCACTTCACGGTTAAGGCGCAGAAATAGTGGCTGGCCAACATATTGCTCCAGGGTTTTTATCTGCTGGCTTACGGCTGCCTGACTGACAAACAACTGGCCAGCGGCAGCCTTGAAGCTGCCTGTTTCGGCGGCGACCCGAAACACCCGTAAAGCATTCAATGGCACGGATCTATTCATCTGGGCGGGCTCACCACATAAGAAAAAGTTAACTGATGTTGATTTATCTCGTTTGTCAGGTCTACCCCATTCGCTGAAAAATAGCAGTGTGAATGGTTATTCAGACGGAGATCGAAGATGAACAATATTAGCTGTGTTAAATCATTACAGGTGAAACAGACATTGGTTTTTCGGTTAAAACAGGCGTCCCTGCACCTGTTGAAGCGTTGTGCCCAGCAGATTGATCATTGGGAGCGGTGTAGTCATAACCGGCAGATGATGGCGCAGATGGACGATCATCTGCGTAAGGATGTCGGGTTGAGCCAGAGCGAGTGGAAGCATGAAATTGCTAAGCCATTCTGGCGAGACTGAGGAGTGAGAATGGTGATCAATGAACAATCAATATCTAATATTGATTGTTCGCTAAATGGAAACTTTTTGGGCTAATAACCATAAATAAAGTTGGATCTGAGCCTAGGCAAGGGCTGTAGCCTGGAGGCAAAAGTGGGGGCGATCAACTGTTGTTCGGGATTTGAACGCGACTGAAATCAAAACTGAATTTTGATTGTTCGTTGATTGCGCACCTGTCAGGGTGGCTGCGGTGCTTTTGCCGGACGAGACTGATAGAATTGCGCGCTTATTTTTACGTGCTGTATTTTCTTCCTTGCTAAAGTCTGGAGCTGACCGTCGATGGGCCTGCCGAACGTGCAACCTGAGCGCTATCAAGCGCTGCTGAATGAAAAACTGGATTGGGTAACAACAGAGTTTGCCGAGTTCGACCTGCCACAGGTTGAGGTGTTCGAATCTGAGCCCAGTCATTACCGGTTGCGCGCCGAGTTTCGGATCTGGCATGAAGGTGATGATCTTTATTATGTGATGTTCGATGGTGATAAACACACACCGGTGCGTATTGATAACTGCCCGATGGTGTCCAGGCGCATTCATGACATGATGTTTGAGCTGCTGGACGTGATCCGCCCGAACGAGCAGCTGCGTCGTCGCCTGTTCCAGGTAGATTTCCTCAGTACCCTGACCGGCGAGCTGACCGTGACTCTGCTTTATCATCGTAAGATTGATGAGCAATGGGCTGAAGAGGCGCGCCAGCTGCGTGAGCGCTTCAACATCGACATCATTGGACGTTCTCGTAAAACCAAGCTTCTGCTGGATCGCGACTATGTGATCGAAACGCTGAACATCAACGACACGGCGTTCAAAATCAAGCAGGTTGAGAATAGCTTCAGCCAGCCCAATGGTCATGTTTGCGAGCAGATGATTCAGTGGGGGCTGGATGCTACCGCGAATACCGGCGGTGATCTGGTTGAGTACTATTGTGGTGCTGGCACCTTTACCATTCCGCTGGCGCAGAACTTCCGTCGGGTGGTGGCCACTGAGCTGGCAAAAGTGTCGGTGCATGCGGCGAAAGACAATATCGAACTCAACGGTATTACCAATGTGGATGTGGTGCGCATCAGTGCGGAGGATTTCTCTCTGGTGCTGCAGGGCAAGCTGAAAACCCGCCGGGTGGACGGTTTGAATCTGGACGCGTGCAACTTCACTACGGTGCTGGTGGACCCGCCACGGGCCGGGCTGGATGATGATACGGTGGAGCAGGTACAGCAGTACGATAATATCCTGTACGTATCCTGTAATCCGGTAACGCTGAAAGAGAACCTCAAAGCGATCTGTAAAAACTACAAAGTTGAGCGCTTTGCGTTGTTTGATCAGTTTCCCTACACCCACCATATGGAATGCGGTGTTTTTCTGACGCGTCGTTAAGCACTGCTCCACGTGCTGGCTGTCGCCAGGGGCAGGGCTCCTGGCGACAGCGTATGTATACCTTCCTCTATTCTGCTAAGCGTTCAATTCTTCGATTAAGGCCGCCATCAGCTGTGCTGCGCTTAGTTGCCGTGCCAGCTCCAGCCCTTGTCCTGCCCAGAGTGACAGATAGTCTGCGTTGTCTGCCTGGGCTGCGGCGCTACGCAAAGGTCGGGTCAGGCTGTTTTGCCAGGGGAAGGGCAGAATCGCATCGGGCTGTGCATCCAGCGCCTCCATCATCGGATTGATGATGCCACGGGCATAGCGGCCGGAAAACGCACGGGTCAGGCGGGTCTGTTCGGCTTTACTGCTGAAGATTGCCTGTTTGTAACTGGCGGGAATATTCGCCTCTGGGCAGGTCAGAAAGGCCGTGCCCAGCTGAGCGGCGCTGGCACCGAGCTGTATTGCCGCGCGAATCCCCTGGCCATTCATAATCCCCCCCGTCGCAATAACTGGCAGGCTGACCGCGGCGCTGATCTGTGGCACCAGTGCCAGTGTGCCGATCATCGGGTTGCTGTTACTGAACCCGCCGCGATGGCCCCCCGCTTCGCTGCCTTGCGCAATAATGACATCGACTCCGCTCTGCTCCAGCAGACAGGCTTCTTCGGTAGACGTGGCGGTGCCAATCAGTGTGATGCCCGCCTGGCGTGCTGCCAGCATGGCTGATTCAGGTAGCAGACCAAAAGTGAAGCTCAGGGCGCTTGCGCCGCTGCTCAGTACGACAGCCAGTTGCTGGTCGAAGCTCTGTCCCTGGTCATGACTCAGGACCGGGGCGGGAATTGACAGTGTCTGACAAAGCGGGGTCAGGGCGGCAATGGCACGGGGGCTGTTGCTTGGATACGCGGGGGTTGTTTCGGGGACAAACAAATTAACGCCAAAGGGTTTGTCGGTCAGGTTGCGTATCGCTGCGCAATCGGTAGCCAGCTGCTGTGGGCTGAGATAGGCACCACCGATAAAACCCATTCCACCCGCTTCGCTTGCGGCGGCGACCAGTGCCGGGCTGTCGGCACCGCCAGCCATCGGGGCTTTGATAACAGGGTGTTTAATGGCCAGTAACTGGCAGAGATTGGCAGGGGTCATAAGTGGTATCCGTTGCTTATTTCACAGGCGGTCAGCATAGCGTTCCAGGGCTGCGCTGTAGAATAGTTATTAGCGAACGGCGGGTTCTGTTTGGCAGATGGATGAGTACCGACTCAGTAAAGCGGGCCTGCTGTCTCCAGTTGAATCAGATAGAGCCGCAGGTCCAGTTCCAGCTGGTGGTAATCCGGTTCCATATGGCAACACAGCTGATAGAAGGCTTTGTTGTGTTCTTTCTCTTTAAAGTGGGCGAGCTCGTGGACGAGGATCATGCGTAACAGCGCCTCGGGGCCTTCTTTGAATATCGCGTCCACCCGGATTTCGTGTTTGGCTTTGAGTTTGCCGCCCTGTACCCGGCTGATAAAGGTGTGCAGTCCAAGGGCGTCTTTGACGGCGTTGATCTTGCGGTCCCAGATGACTTTGCTTAATGGCGGTGACTTACGCATGTACTGGTTTTTTAGCATCATGCAGTAGTCATATAGCGCCTTCTCACTGCGAATGTTGTGCGGCTGCGGGTATTTTTGCTGCAGGTAACTGGCCAGTTTCTGGGTGTTAATCAGCTGCTGGACCTGCTGTTTGATCGTCTCGGGGTAGCCGTTGAGGTAGGTCAGGTGAGGCATGGTCATCCGTTTGCTGGCGTTGGGGTCATGGATGACCGCTATTGTAGGGCTCGCCGACGAGGAGGTACAGCTGAGAGCTAATCACCTACGTTTAGTCTGTCTTAATTCTGGGGCGGGCACCGTATAATCGCCGGTCCATTTTTGAATATAAGCTCCGGTTTTACGTTCCGGTTCGCTAAGGAGAAACGATGTCCCAGATTGTAGTCTGTGCCCTGTACAAGTTTGTCACCCTGGATAATTACGCAGCGCTGCGCGAGCCGCTGCGACAGGTGATGGAGGACAATGGTGTGCGTGGCACTTTGCTGCTGGCGCAGGAAGGTGTGAACGGCACGGTGGCGGGTACGCGTGAGGCGATTGATACACTGCTGGCCTGGCTGCAGGCGGATGAGCGGCTGGCGGGTCTTGTCTATAAAGAATCCTGTGATGATCACAATCCGTTCTACCGCACCAAGGTGAAGCTCAAGAAAGAGATTGTCACTATGGGTGTTGAAGGGATTGATCCGAAGAAGGTGGTGGGTACCTATGTTAAGCCTGCTGACTGGAATGCGCTGATTTTGGATCCGGATGTTGTGCTGGTCGATACCCGCAACGATTATGAGGTTCAGGTAGGTACGTTCAAGGGTGCCGTCAACCCGGTAACGGATACCTTCCGTGAGTTCCCGGCCTATGTAAAAGAGAACATGGACCCGGCCAGGCAGAAGAAAGTGGCCATGTTCTGTACCGGTGGTATTCGTTGTGAGAAGTCCACCGCCTATATGAAAGAGCAGGGTTTCGATGAGGTTTATCACCTGGAAGGCGGGATTCTGAAGTATCTGGAAGAGGTGCCGCAGGACGAAACATTGTGGGAAGGTGAGTGCTTCGTCTTTGATAACCGGGTGACGGTTAACCATCAGCTGGAAAAAGGTCAGTATGATCAGTGCCATGCCTGCCGGATGCCGATTACGGAGGCTGAAAAGGCGCATGCGCATTATGTGCAGGGTGTGAGCTGTCACCATTGTCACGATAAGTTTGATGAAGCCCAGCGTGAGCGCTTTGTGCAACGGCAGAAGCAGATGGAGCTGGCAAAACAGCGGGGCGATGCACACATGGGTGCGGATGCGATTGAGACGATCAATAAGCGCCGTAATGAAAAGGTGGAGCGTCGTCAGCAACAGCAGCAGTTGAATGAGAGCCAGGAGTAAGTCGCAACAGGGGCACGGCTTGCCGTGCCCTGACGCTTTGTTTTGCTGTCTTACAGGCCTTCGTAGGCCAGCAGGGTAAAGACGGGGATATCGGCTTCTGATATGCGTGTAGAGCCGTTCAGATCAGGCAGGTCGATCAGTGCAGCCGCTTCGTATATCTGGGCACCCAGTTTACGAATCAATGTTGCGGCGGCCAGTACAGTACCACCGGTGGCGATCAGGTCATCAAAGATGAGAACGTTATCGCCTTCGCTGACAGCATCAATCTGCATCTCTACGGTTGAAGTGCCGTATTCGAGGGTGTAATCCTGGCAGATGGTTTCACCTGGCAGTTTGCCTTTCTTACGCACCAGTACCAGCGGCAGATTGAGTGCATAGGCCATGATAGAGCCAAGCAGAAAACCACGGGCGTCGATGCAGGCGATATGGGTGATGCCTGAGTCGATATAACGGGTTGTCAGGGCATCAGATACCATGCGCAGGGCTTTCGGGTCTTTGAAGATCGGGGTGACGTCACGAAAAGCGATGCCTGGTTCAGGCCAGTCATGGATGGTACGTACGACTGACTTTACATAGCACTCGTCGTAAGACATGCAGTTTTCCTCAAAATATAGGTCGTTATATATAATTGATGTGGCTCAATGTTTGCGATAACGCGAAAGGGTCTAATGTCTGTGTTGGGTTACACATTGAGAAGGCTACTTCATTGTGCAACGATTAACGCCCACAGCAAGGCTGCGGGCGTTTTTTTATTACAACAGGCGGCTAAGGCGCTCAGCCAGTCTGGATCTGATCAGCGCAGGCTGGTTTGATCAATGACTTTTCGCTCTCGCTGTCTCTTGGACACTCGCCGGATACTTCGTACAGCTCATCCTGAAGCAATATTTCAACTTCTTTGCCATCAACTCGGATCAGGCCGTTTTTCTGGAAGCGGGTAAAAATGCGACTGACCGTTTCAACGGCAAGCCCCAGGTAGTTACCAATTTCATTGCGGGACATTGATAGGCGGAAGGCCGCCGCAGAATAGCCCCGCATTTTGAAACGGTTAGATAGCTTGACCAGGAAAGTGGCTACGCGCTCCTCTGCGTTTTTCTTCGACAGCAGTAACATCATCTGCTGTTCGTCACGAATCTCCTTGCTCATGGTGCGCAGAATCTGCCGACGCAGCTCTGGCATTTGCCCGGAGAGGTCGTCAAGACGCTCAAACGGAATTTCACAGACAGTCGTTGTTTCCAGTACTTTGGCGGACACTGGGTAAGTTGCTTCATCGAAGCCGCTCAATCCCAATAGTTCACCCGGGAAGTAGAAGCCGGTTATCTGTTCTTCACCCTCGTTTGTGATGGTATAGCTTTTGATTGTACCAGCACGCACAGCATAGACGGATGAGAAGGGTTCCCCCTGATGGAACAGGTGCTCACCTTTTTTCAGCGGACGACTTTTTTCGATAATGTTATCGAGTCGTTCCATTTCGGTCATGTTTAATGAAACCGGTAAGCATAAGGAACTGAGGCTACAGGTGCTGCAATGCGCCTGTTGCAGGCTACGCAGCTTCCCTTCTGTCGCTTTAATGTCACTCATTGGACAGGCCCTGCTTTATTATGTTTTGTTTTACACAAATTGAGTCGCTACGCGGATGATTATGAATCATTTCCGCGTAGCCGGGAAGGGGCTGCCTGTTTAAATGATGCGGGAGAAGCCCTTGGTCGGTTGCTGCTTTGGTATATAACTGTCAAATGCCATACAGATACGGCGAATCAGCAAGCGGCCTCGGTTGGTGACCTGTATACCTGTATCGCTCAGTGTGATCAGCCCATCGTCAGCGAAGTGAGCCAGTTCAGCCTGCTCTGCAGCAAAGTACTGTTTGAATTCCAGCCCAAAACGTTGCTCAATTGGCGCGTAATCCAGCTCGAAATGGCAGATCAGCTGGGTGATTACATGACGGCGAATCCGGTCATCGGCGTTCAGGCAGACGCCGCGGCGGATCGCAGTACTGTGGTCATCTACGGCTTTGCCATAGGCGGCCATATCATGTTCATTCTGGTAGTAGACGTCGCCAATCTGGCTGATTGCTGAGACGCCCATGGCAACCAGATCACAGTCTGAATGGGTCGTGTAGCCCTGAAAATTTCGATGTAGCTGGCCGTTACGTTGAGCGATTGCCAGTTCGTCATCCGGCTTGGCAAAGTGGTCCATGCCGATGTAAACATAGCCTGCGTTAATCAGCTTCTGAATCGTGTGCTGCAGAATGGCCAGTTTGGTTTCGGCAGACGGCAGGGTGTCGGCATCGATGTGCTTCTGTGAGCGGAAACGGTCTGGCATATGGGCATAGTTGAATACCGATAGCCGGTCAGGTGACATCTCAATCACCACATCCAGCGTTTCGCTGAAGCTTTCCAGTGTCTGGAAAGGCAGGCCGTAGATCAGGTCCATGTTCAGTGACCGGAAGCCTTCACTGCGGGCTTTCTCCAGAATCGCGCGGGTCTGTTCGGTACTCTGTACCCGGTTAACCGCTTCCTGAACTTTGTGGTTTACATCCTGCACACCCAGACTGATACGGTTGAAGCCGATTTCGCGTAATACCGAGAGGGTATCCATGCTGGCTTCGCGTGGGTCGATTTCGATAGAGTAGTCGCCGGTGTCGTCGGACTTCAGATTGAAGTGTTTACCCATGTGCATCATCAGCTCGCGCATCTGATCATCGCTGATAAAGGTTGGCGTGCCGCCGCCCCAGTGCAACTGGTTGACGATACGGTCTTTGCTGTACCACTGGCTCAGCTGGGCCATTTCGCGGTACACCTGATCCAGATATGGCTGGGCGCGTTTACGGTTACGGGTGATGACTTTGTTGCAGGCGCAGTAGTAGCAAACGTGAGCACAGAACGGTATGTGGACGTAGAGCGACAGCGGTGCATCGGTGTCAGTGCTGGTCTGGCCGGTCTCGACCAGCTGCTGCGCGGTCAGTTCAGGATCGAACTGCAGGGCCGTTGGGTAGGATGTGTAGCGAGGGCCGGCCAGGTCGTAGCGTTTGATAAGGTCAAGATCCCACTGGATCAGATTGTTGTTGTCCACACGAATACCTCAGGTTGGGTTGCCTGGCAAGTGTAGGGGCCGGACGATTGGTCGGCCTTGACGCGGGTCAAGGACTCAGCAAACCGCCCCAGGGAATTGTGTACAGGCCGAACAGAATAATCAGGCTGCCAAATAATCCTTTAGTGAACTGTTTTTGCAGCAGATTTTTAAATTGCTGGGCCAGTAAACCGGTCAGTAACAGTGTGGGCAGGGTGCCTAGCCCAAAGCCGGCCATGAGTAGTGCGCTTTGTTGCCAGCTGGCCGCAGCCGAGGCCCAGATCAGAGTGCTGTAGACCAGGCCGCAAGGCAGCCAGCCCCAGAGCGTACCCAGGGCAAAAGCCTGGGGTAGATTACGGGCGGGAATAAAGCGCCCGGCCAGCGGCTGGATAAAGCGCCAGAGCAATTTACCGCCGACTTCCAGGCGGGTGACGCCAGACCACCATTGGGCAACGTACAGGCCCATGGCAACCAGCATTAGTCCGGCACCGGTACGCAAAGCCAGCATGATGGGCTGATCTCGTAACAGCCAGCTAAGGCTGCCCACCAGAGCGCCCGCAGCCGCGTAGCTGAGGATTCGGCCCAGATTGTAGCCTAAGAGTAGCAGAGGCCGTTGTTGGCCGTTGCTACCCATGCCGATGGTGGCGGCGATGCCACCGCACATACCGATGCAGTGGCTGCCGCCGAGCAGCCCCAGTATCAGGGCTGTGGTGAGGGAGAGAGCCTCAGTGTTCATCTTTTTTCTTGCGGGCTTCTTCAGGAATTAACTGCTCATCATCATCGTAAAGAATGCTGTGAGCTGGGCTTTCCAGATCATCAAACTGGCCGCTGTTGACGCTCCAGAAGAACGCCCAGGTGGCGAAGGATACCAGGATGATCGCAATCGGGATCAGCAGGTAAATAATATCCATGGTGTGGTCCTTATGGGTGCGTGACGCGTTGGGTTGCTCGGCGGCGTAATCGTGACAGGCGCAAGGCGTTGCCGACTACCACCAGAGAGCTGGCCGACATGCCGATAGCGGCCATCCAGGGGGCAATAAAACCGAAGGCTGCCAGTGGCAGGGCGAGCAGGTTGTAGCCTAGCGCCCAGCTCAGGTTCTGACGGATGATCTGACGGCTGCGACGGGACAGGTGAATAGCATCGACCAGCCGTTGCAGATCGCTACTGATCAGTACGGCATCGGCATTGGTTTTGGCCAGGTCGGTGGCGCTACCCATGGCAATGGATGTTTGCGCACCGGCCAGAACCGGGATGTCGTTAATGCCATCGCCGACCATAATCACCTCGGCACCACTGGCTTGAAGCTGGGCCACGTGGGCCAGTTTCTGTTCAGGTGAAACCCCGCGGGTAATGGTTTCAATGCCTAGTTGCTCAGCGGTTTCGTCTACCGCATGAGAGTTATCCCCGGTCAGCATTTCGCACTGCAGGCCAGCGGCTTTGAGCTGAGTGATGGTGTCCCGCGCTTCGTGGCGTAGCTGGTCATTAATGCGGAACCAGGCAAGAGGGTGCTGTTCGTTGCACAGCAGTAGCCATTTACCTTCCAGGGCGGGCTGTTCTGCCTCGCTACCAGCACACAGCTGGATAGCAAACTCGGGGGTACCAATGCGATAGCGCTGATTGCTCACCATGCCTTCAATCCCCTGGCCAACGGTAACGTTGATCTGCTCGGCGCTCAGTTCGCTGGCGTAGGGATGGAACGCCTTGGCGATCGGGTGCTCGGAATGTGTCTCCAGCGCGGCTGCCAGCTGCAGGCAGCGTGCTTCACTGAGATCTGAAACCGCCTGGGTCGACTGGAGGCTGAGGTTGCCTTCCGTCAGGGTGCCGGTTTTATCAAAAATGATATGGGTGGCGCGGGCCAGGCTTTCCAGTACATGGCCGCGGGTGATCAGAAAACCATGCTGACGCAGTGTGCCTGTGGCGGCTGTCAGCGCGGTGGGGGTGGCCAGTGATAAGGCGCAAGGGCAGGTCACAACCAGTACGGAAAGGGTAATCCATAGTGCATTGGCCGGTTCCAGCAGGTACCAGCTGCCGCCAACGACGGTAGCAGTAATCAGTACAGCAGCAACGAAGTAGCTGGATACCCGGTCAGCCAGCCGGGCAACCTGAGGTTTTTCTTCAGCGGCGCGGTCAAGCAGGCGAACGATGGCAGACAGTCGAGATTCTGCGCCCACTTCGCTGACCCGAATCAGGATCGGGTTTTCGACGTTAATTGTACCGCCGACAATGGCATCACCTTCATGTTTCTGAATAGGCAGGTATTCACCGGTCAGTGCGGATTCGTCGATGGAGCCGTGGCCCTGTTCGATGATGCCATCCGCCGGGATAGTCTGGCCTGGGCGTACCCGGACCAGATCACCAGCATTAAGCTCGTTGGCGGGCACCAGTTGCTCAACGCCATCGGTCAGGCGCAGGGCGCTGGTGGGAAGCAGGTTGAGCATGGAATTGCCTGCCCGACCGCTGCGGTGGCGCGCTTTCATCTCCAGGAAGCGGCCAATCAGCAGGAAAAAGGTGAACATGGTGACCGAGTCGTAATAGATCTCGCCGGTGTTGGTGACGGTGGCCCAGATGCTGGCCAGGTAGGCACCACCAATGGCCAGAGAAACCGGGGCATCCATGCTCAGTTGGCGGCTGCGGATATCGCGCAGTGCTGCCGTAAAGAAGGGGCGGGCTGAATAGAATACGACCGGGGTGGCGATTAGCCAGCTAGTCCAGCGGATGAACGCCTGATACTCGATTTCCAGCCCCTGCATGGCACCAGCGTAAAGCGCGGTTGCCATCATCATGACCTGCATCATGCCGATGCCAGCAATGCCCAGCCGACGAATAGCGCGCTTCTGTTCGGCGGCCAGCAGCTCTTCTTCTTTATTCGGATGCCAGGGGTGAGCCTGGTAGCCGATACGATAGATCTCAGTCAGGATGGTACTCAGTGCCACCCTGGCTGGGTCCCATTGAATTCGGGCCCGGTGGCTGGTCAGATTGACTGAGGCTTTTTCAATACCGTCAAGTCGCTGGAGGTGGTGTTCCAGCAGCCAGACACAGGCCGCACAGGTGATGCCCTCTATTACCAAGCTGGCTTCGAGGAAGCCTTGCTGGGCGCTGACAAAGCCGCGTTGTACGGAAGGCTGATCATAGAGTGCCAGTTCCTGCGCAAGGTTTGTGGGTAGCTGGCGCCCGGTGATTTCTGGTGCGCTGGCGTTTTCAGTCCGGTGTCGGTAATAGGTATCAAGCCCGCTACCCACAATGGTTTGTGCAACAGCCTGACAGCCCGGGCAGCACATCTGCCTGGGCTCGCCTTCTATCACGGTGCTGAAATCACTGCCCGCTGGAACCGGAAGGCCGCAGTGAAAGCAGCCTCCGTTTACCTGTGTGTCTACTGCCATGGCGGATCAGTTACCTTCAGCGTCCAGCGTGTATTGGGTCTGGTCGTAGGGTGGGTTGATCTCTGCCTGAATCTGCCAGCCATTTTCACCTGCCGACAGCATTGCATAGCGTTTGCCTTTGATCGGGCCGGGCAGATTGCCACGGTAAACCGGAGTGTCAGCAATCGATTGCAGGGTGATCGATTTGTCATATTTCTGGTGCGTCGGGTGGATCAGCTCAAGGGTCAGAGTGTCATACTTTTTCTCTGTTTCGCCGCTGAGTTTGAGAACCAGATCGCCGGTCAGATTGTCGACCATAAGGCTGGCAGAGATGCCCTGTTGCTTGGCCTGCTCAAAACGGGTGGAGTCTTTGTAGTAGCCTCGGGCAACTTTGTAGTGGTCTTCTTTGACAACGCCGTCGTGGGTGACGATCGACAGAGTCAGGTAGGAAGTGCCGTAGATAAACACGGCAATCAGTGGTGACAGGATAAACCACAGCCAGGGCTGCTTGTACCATGGAGCAATTGCTTCGTTACTGTTACTCATAATACGCCTATACAAAAAAATAGCTGCTTGCCGGAGCAAAGCAGCTATTTTACTTGTTTAACAGCTCAGGTGCGACTAGCGGCGTGGTGCTGGGCCGATAAATCGATTGTCCTGAATAATTGTAATGTTCTCGTCACTTATGGACTGAAGTTTAAACTCCAGTGTGTTATTTGCTTTGTCCAGGTAACGGGGGTCGATCTGAAGGCGGATCGGGTAATCTTCCAGTGCACCCATTTCAACCTTGATGACAGGGTTGCCAATCAGTTTGATGCCCTCAAGCCCCTCAATGGACAGCTGATAGATCTGGTCTTTCTGGCTCTTGTTGGCGATCTTCAGCATATAGCTGTTTTCGATATTGCCATTAGAGGCTTCCACGAACAGTTGGCCACGGTCACGCAGAATGTCGAGTTCGACCGGTATGCGGCTGTAGATGGTATACATAAAAGCGAGTGACATCAGTACCAGGGCGGTGAAATAACCAATCAGGCGTGGCCGCATCAGATGGGTTTTCTTACCGTTGAGCGAGTGCTCGGTGGTGTATCTGATCAGGCCTTTTTCATAGCCAGTACGTTCCATAATATCGTCACAGGCATCGATACAGGCACCACAGGCAACGCATTCGTACTGCAGGCCATCACGAATATCGATACCGACCGGGCAGACGTGAACGCAGTTTTTGCAGTCGATGCAGTCACCCAGCCCCATGGCCTTGTAATCCAGTCCTCTTTTCCGCTTACCGCGGTTCTCGCCTCGAACCTCGTCGTAGGAGATGATCAGGGTGTCCTGGTCAAACATCACGCTCTGGAAGCGTGCATATGGACACATGTAAATACAGACCTGCTCACGTAGCCAGCCCGCATTGGCATAGGTAGCAACACTGATAAAGCCGATCCACCAGGTTTCCCACGGGCCCAGGTTCCAGCTCAGTACGTCAGGCACCAGTTCGCGAATAGGGGAGAAGTAGCCCATAAAGGCGACAGCAGAGGTTATGGCGATAAACAGCCAGAGTGTGTGTTTGGCGGTTTTACGCAGAATTTTATTCTTATTCCATGGTGATTTGTCCAGCCGTATACGTTTGTTGCGATCGCCTTCGGTCCACTTCTCAGCATAGATAAACAGCCAGGTCCAGACGAACTGAGGGCAGGAATAGCCACACCACAGGCGGCCAGCAAATACGGTAACAAAAAACAGGGTGAAAGCCAGGATGATTAACAGCCATGACAGCAGCATAAAATCCTGCGGCCAGAAGGTGTAGCTAAAGACATGGAACTGGCGTTCAGGGAGGTCAAACAGTACCGCTTGACGACCATTCCACTGTAGCCAGGAAAAGGTGTAAAACATGATTAGCATGATGGCGCTGGACAGGGATCGCAGCTTTTTAAAAATACCGCGTGCGTCTTTAACGTAAATGTGTTCCCGCTCTGCATACAGGCTTTGTGATTCGCCTGGTTTTTTCTTGTCGGGGGTCACATCCTGAACAGGTATCTGGTTCATACCACTGCTCACTACTCAAAATTGAAGGATCGTAACGCTGAATAGACCTGACAGGTTCTATTAGCAATTTCGCATATTATAATATATTTCTATAAAAAAAGGCGATATGACTTGCATCATATCGCCTTTGATTGTGTCGCTTACGGTCTGTTATTTGTTAGACAGGCTGTAAACGTATGCTGAGATCAGGTGGATCTTATCTTCACTCAGGATGTTTTTGTGAGCAGGCATAACACCGTTACGACCGGTACGGATAGTATGGGCTACTTTCTCGAAAGAGCCGCCGTACAGCCAGATGTCATCAGTCAGGTTAGGTGCGCCCAGTGCGTGCATACCCGTACCATTAGCTGTGTGACATGCAGTACACAGTGCCTGGAACTGAGGCTTGGCACGGGCAACCGCGTCTGCGTCAGCTTCTTTACCGCTCAGAGACAGTACGTAGCTCGTCATATCACGAACGCCATCTTCGCCCAGTACTGCGCCCCAAGGTGGCATACCACCCATACGGCCTTCAGTAATACTGTGCTTGATGGTGGCAGGTTTGCCGCCGTACAACCAGTCAGTATCCGTCAGATTCGGGAAGCCATGTGCGCCAGTTGCACTGGTGCCGTGACACACAGAACAGTTGTTGGCGAACATGCGCTGGCCCATTTTCAGGCCCGAAGCATTTTCTTCGCTCTGCATTTCTTCAATGCTCAGTGATGCATATTTTGCAAACACGGGTGCATAGTTTTCTTCTGCGTGAGCCATTTCGGTTTCCCACTGGCCTTCCTGAGTCCAGCCTAACAGACCTGGGAATGAACCCAGTCCTGGATAGGCGATCAGGTAAAGCACACCAAAAATAACGGTCCCCATAAACATCTGGAACCACCATTTTGGCAGTGGGTTATCGTATTCCTCGATGCCATCGAAGGCGTGACCGAGGGTCTCTTCCGTAGTTTCCTGGTGTGGTTGGCCCTTACGGGTTGCCAGAAGCAGCCACGTACAACCGAAGATGACTGCCAGGGTAATGACAGAGATCCACACGCTCCAAAACGTACTCATTTATTGCCTCTCCCGTCTTTAGACATTTCGGTACTGGTGATATCGCCATCGTCTTCATTGAATGGCATGTTCGCTGCATCGTCGTAGCTCTTCTGATTTTTTGGGTGCAAGACCCAGGCAAACAGCGCCACGAAGGTGATCAGCATAATCACCGGCATAAATGGTCCATAAACATCGTAACTCACGGTCAATTACCGCTTGCTGTTGTAGTTGTCGTGCAGTTTGCCCAGAGACTGCAGGTAGGCAACTACCGCATCAATCTCGTTCTTACCTGCAACAGCATCCTGAGCACCGGCGATCTGTTCAGCACTGAACGGAACCCCCATGGATTTCAGGACTTCCATTTTCTTGGCGGTGTTTTTACCGGACAGTTTGTCAGTAAACAACCAAGGGTAAGATGGCATTTTGGACTCAGGTACTACGTCACGCGGGTTGTACAGGTGAGCACGGTGCCAGTCGTCGGAGTAGCGCTCGCCTACACGTGCCAGGTCTGGACCGGTACGCTTGGAGCCCCACAGGAACGGATGCTCCCATACGCCTTCGTTAGCCGTGTTGTACTGACCGTAACGCTCAGTTTCCGCACGGAAAGGACGGATCATCTGAGAATGACATACGTTACAACCTTCACGGATGTAGATGTCACGGCCTTCGAGTTCCAGCGCAGTATACGTACGCAGGCCATCGATTGGCTTGGTCGTAGCGCTCTGGAACATCAGAGGTACGATTTCTGCCAGGCCGCCGCCGCTGATCACAAGGATGATCAGCAGTATCATCAGGCCAATGTTCTTTTCTATCGTTTCATGTTTGATCATTGTTCTGCTCCTGGACCTCTTAAGCAGCCTGAGCGGATGCATCCGCTACGGGCGCAGAGCTGTCCTTACGAACTGTCTGCCATACGTTGTAAGCCATCAGCAGCATACCAGTTACCCAGAATACGCCACCCAGAGCACGGACGAAGTAACCCATGTGGGATGCTTCCAGTGCTTCTACGAAGCTGTAAGTCAGAGTGCCGTCTTCGTTTACTGCACGCCACATCAGACCCTGCAGAATACCGTTTACCCACATTGCACAGATGTACAGTACGGTACCGATCGTCGCCAGCCAGAAGTGTGTGTTGATCAGAGCAACCGATGCCATAGATGCCTTACCCCACAGACGTGGAATCATGTGGTAAGTCGCACCGATAGAGATCATCGCTACCCAGCCCAGAGCGCCGGCGTGTACGTGGCCAACAGTCCAGTCAGTGTAATGAGACAGAGCGTTTACGGTCTTGATTGCCATCATCGGGCCTTCGAAGGTAGACATACCGTAGAAGGACAGAGAAACAACCAGGAAACGCAAGATAGGGTCAGTACGCAGTTTGTGCCATGCACCAGACAGCGTCATCATGCCGTTGATCATACCGCCCCATGAAGGCGCCAGCAGGATCAGAGACATTACCATCGCAACAGACTGAGCCCAGTCTGGCAGCGCTGTGTAGTGCAGGTGGTGACCACCCGCCCACATGTAAGTCGCAATCAGTGCCCAGAAGTGCACGATGGACAGGCGGTAGGAGTAGATTGGACGCTCAGACTGCTTCGGTACGAAGTAGTACATCATGCCCAGGAAGCCTGCCGTCAGGAAGAAGCCTACCGCGTTATGGCCATACCACCACTGAACCATCGCATCGACGGCGCCAGCGTAAACAGAGTACGACTTGAACGCAGATACCGGGATTGCCGCACTGTTAACAATGTGCAGAACCGCAACGGTGATGATAAAGGCCATGTAGAACCAGTTACCCACATAAATGTGAGATGTCTTACGGTTCTTGACAGTACCCAGGAAAACAATGGCGTAGCAAACCCACACGATCGTGATCAGGATATCGATTGGCCATTCCAGCTCTGCGTACTCTTTGGAGGAAGTGAAACCCATTGGCAGCGTAATTGCTGCTGCCAGGATAACTGCCTGCCAGCCCCAGAATGTAAAGGAGGCCAGAGCATCGGAGAACAGTCGTACCTGACAGGTACGCTGAACGACGTAATAGGATGTTGCAAACAGTGCACTACCACCGAAGGCAAAGATAACTGCGTTAGTGTGCAGCGGACGCAGGCGACCAAAAGTCAGCCAGGGAATATCAAAATTGAGCTGCGGCCAGACCAACTGTGACGCAATCAGGACACCGACGGTCATACCGACGATACCCCAGATCACTGTCATGATGGCGAACTGGCGCACCACTTTATAATTGTAGGTGGGGTGTTCAGTTGCTGTGCTCATGTCAGGCTCTCATCAACAAGCTAAGTTACGGAAATGTAGAGTTTCGGGCGCCATTATCGTGAAAACGGCCTTTGTTTTCAATGTGATCGGGCAAAGCAACGAGACAAAATGTCGCACAGGGCATACGAGGGTTTTATGTGCTTTAGATCACTGGCTGTTTTTTAGGTATAAATAAGTTAACTTGTTGAAAAATAGTGGCTTTTATTTTTTTGGATAATTTTTGTATTTGTTTGTTTTTTAATCGGTTTGTGCTGCCTTATAACTTTGGTCGTAGCCTGGTCGGCTGATATTATGACGCGTAAAGTTCAATTCGTTGATGTAAATCAAACTGGCTTTTATGCTCGAACGTTGCCATAGAGTCGTTTTTGAAGGGGGTACTGAGTGATTATTACGGGAAAACCTGAGCGTGGGCGGGTGTTATTTGCGCATGGCGCGGGCGCGGGCATGGATTCACTGTTTATGCAGGATATGGCCGAGCGGATGGCCGGATTGGGGCTGGAAGTACAGCGCTTTAATTTTCCCTACATGATGCAGCGGGTTGCCACGGGCACCAAACGTCCCCCTGATCGTATGCCACGTTTGCTGGAGTCTTTTGTCAATTTGATTGAACAGCTGCCGGATGATGGTACGCCGTTGTGGCTGGCAGGGAAATCAATGGGGGGCCGGGTTGCTACGATGCTGGCGGCAGAGGGCGTCGTGCAGGAAGCCTGGGCCTTTGGCTACCCGTTTCATCCTCGGGGAAAGCCGGAAACGTTACGGGTGGATCATCTGCAATCACCGCAGGGGCAAATTCATCTGTTCCAGGGGACCCGTGACTCGCTGGGAAATGAGGCGGAGGTAAGCGGTTATTCACTGGGCGCTGATGTACACTTGCACTGGCTGGCGGATGGCGATCATGACCTCAAGCCGCGTCAGCGCTCCGGGTATACCCAGTCGGGCCACCTGGATGCCGTGATTGAAGTCTTAAAGGAAAGAGTGAGTGGATAAGTTCAAACAGCTGATACTGCAGTGTCGTTCCGGATTCGAAAAAGAAGCCGCCGCTGAAATTACCGCCTGTCTGTCGCAGGCGGGTGTTTATGGTTACTGCCAGCTGGTTGACGGCCAGGGCTACGTAAGTTTTCTCGGTGCAGAGGGTGATGCACTGTATCAGGCGATAGAAAATCTGCCGTTCAATAAGCTGATATACATCCGCCAATGGACACTGGCAACCGACTGGCTGGCGCTGGATCGCGAAGATCGCGTGGGTCAGATTCGAGCTGGGCTGGATGGGCTGCCTGACTGTGCTGAGGTCTGGGTTGAATATCCGGACACAACCGACGGCCGCGAGCTGGCCACGTTCTGTCGCAAGTTTGGTTCCGCCCTGGTGCAGCGGTTGAAACGGGATAAATGGCTGCGTCCGGCAAAAGGCGACAAAGGCTGGCGTCTGCAGCTGTTTGCACTCAGTGGTGAGAAAATAGCGTTGGGTATCGCACCAGTAAGCAATGCCTCGCCCTGGCCTCAGGGGATTCCCCGGCTTAAATTTCCAAAACAGGCACCGAGCCGCTCAACCCTCAAGCTGGAAGAGGCCTGGCACTGGTTTGTGCCGCGTGATGAGTGGGATACGCGCCTGACCGGAGGGCGTGCGGTTGATCTGGGTGCGGCGCCGGGCGGCTGGACATGGCAGCTGGTGCAGCGCGGTATGTTTGTCAGTGCAGTCGATAACGGCCCAATGGATGAAGAGCTGATGGATAGTGGGCAGGTGACTCACTGTAAAGAAGACGGCTATCTGTTTGTGCCGGAAAAAATCGTCAACTGGATGGTGTGTGATATGGTCGATAAGCCGATTCGCACAGCCGCCATGGTGGTCGAGTGGGCAGTAAATGGCTATTGCCGGGAAGCGATATTCAACCTGAAATTACCGATGAAGCAGCGTTATAAAGAGACGGAGCGTTGCTTGCAGCACATTGAAACCGAGCTGAAAAAGCAGGGCTTACATTGGGAGTTGCGTGCCAAGCAGCTTTACCATGACCGTGAAGAGATTACCTGTCATCTGCGGATGCTCTGAGGCGGGGTCACGTTGTCTGCCAGAGGGCCTGTCAGCTGACAGGCCCTCTGGCGCTTTGATACGGAGGGTGGATTAATGCTGGAGCAGGGTGATTTTCTCATCCGTTTGCAGCATTGGCGTCAGCGCTTCCATAATCTGTTTACGCTCGGGCGAGCGCGCCCAGCGTTGCCAGTCCTGAATCGTACGGAACGTTGCCAGGATTACCCGGTGGTCCGGATTGTTGGCGTCGTATAGCGCCTCACCACTGATAAAACCATGGGCCTGCATTGCCTGTTGCAGCGTGTTACGGGCAGCCTGTTCATAGTGCTCTGCCAGTCCGTCTGCGATCTGGCGCTCAATTAATACTCGAATCATATGCGCTCACCTTGATCTTTTCTTGTCATTGAACGTTGCCGGGTGAAAGTCAGCGTGCATTGCTGGATGGCAACGCTATCGTCATCATCGCGTATTTATAGTGTAAATGCGACTGCCGGGGTGTGCCTGAGCGCATCTGAATGTCTGATACGACCTTCGTTGGCGTTAATCGCACCGGGAGTGCTTCCGCTGAGGGAGTGAATTTGCGACAATAGCGCCGATTTCAAAAACAGGTGTTTTACCTTGGATTATCAGATTGATCATCAGATGGACGCTTGCGGGCTGTATTGTCCGGAGCCCGTGATGCTGTTGCATAACAAAGTACGTGATATGGCTGCCGGTGAGCTGCTGCGTATTGTAGCAACAGACCCGTCGACCCAGCGTGACATTCCCAAGTTCTGTACCTTTTTAGGGCATGAACTGGTTGCACAACAGGTGGCTGGTGAACAGTTTGAATACATTATCCGTAAAGGTAACTGACATCTGATGTCTTCTTCGATTGAACGTTCAACAGATGCAACATTTGAGCTGATTGATCAGCTGGATGCGATGTTGTCTGACCATGAGCGACGCCAGCACGTAAGGTCCCCTAAGGTGAGCGAAACTTCTACCGTTACAAAGCCAAAGTCAAAAAACCGCGCAGCTAACATGGCTGCTCTGCAGTTGTTGATGGATGCATACCCAGAAGTCTTCAACCGCGACAATGTTCGCCCGTTGAAAATTGGCATTCAGGAAGACCTGGTCGCTGACGAAAAGGTGGCTAAAAACAAGATTAAACGCGCACTGGCCAGCTATGTGCGCTCTCTGGCCTACATCCGCTCCATTCGCGCAGATGTAGACCGTATTGATGTCAAAGGTGAACCTGCCGGTAAGGTCACTGCTGATGAGGCCTTGCACGCGAAAAACAAATTGCGTGATCTGAATAAAAAGCGCCGCGAGCAGCAGGTTGAGCGTGAAACAGAAGAACGTATGTCGAACAAGCTGGAAGCACTGGTCAGTATGACCCGTAAGTAAACACAGTTGTTCGTAATAACAAAGGCCCGTCAGGCAACTGTCGGGCCTTTGTTATATCTGGCTGCTGGGCATCAGCCCGCACTGACTCAGCTGTTTCTGCCATGCATGGGTATGGCGGTCACGGGCCTTGATATAGTCCTGCCATAGCGTGCTCTGTACCGATAGCACCTGGCTGCGGTAATCGTTTAATAGTGCTCCATATTTCAGTGCCTGCAGTAACGTTTCATGTTGTTGTAACCAGCGCTGCCCGCTGCGGTGGGTCAGTGCCATATAGGGTTGTACCCTGGCAGCGTAATAACGGAGAAACACGTTATGCAGGATTTTTGCTTTGGGTGTAGGTCGTGCCTGTGGGCAGAGCGGGCGCTGGCTGAGTCGGGTTTCAAGGCTGCTAGCCGCACGGGACAGGGTTTCAGTCATCAGTCGGATGCTGCTTAGCCAGTGCGCTCCGAACGGGTTGCGGTACAGGGTTTCGTAGTCATCTTCCAGTTTTTCGATAAAAGCAGGCAGTTGCCAGGGGGTTGTTTGCTGGCTGAGCCTGATCAGTTGCTCAAAGTGCTGCAGGCTGTTGAGCGCCGGGCCAAGGCTGTCGGTTTCACCAGGTACCAGTGGCGGCGCACCGAGTGCAAAGTTCGCTTCGATTTCGGTTGAGTTATAGATAGCGTTCCACAATACGCGGGGCAGGTTCTGCTGTTTTACTCGATAAATCTCATTGACCTGGCGCAACAGCGATGTGTCGGTACGTACCTGGGGCAGGGTGCGGCACTGGCGTATCAGGCTGTAAAAGCGGACTTCGTAGATCAGCTGCTGCGAGACGGGCATGACTCTGCCCAGTGAACTGTTGCGCTGCGCGATTAACGGCAGCAGATTGCAGGCCCGCAGATTGAGCGTATCCAGCATTCCCTCACGTACCTCCTGCAGGGCAACCAGCCGTTTCCGGCGCGGTGGATACGCGGCTATGGCTGGTAGTTGATCAAGGCTGCTGTTGATCTCGGTATTGGTCGCGTTGCCAAGCCGGTAAAGGTAGTCTTCCAGCAGTGCCTGACCTTCAGGTTTGCTACAGCCAGTCAGCAGACTGGCCAGTAGCAGCAGCCAGGCTAGAGAGTCGCGGTATCGTTGTGGCATAGATGGCGCCTGGCAATTATCCGTAACCGGTATAACAGCAGTATAGCGCCGATTGTCAGGCCGATAACCAGTGCAGCCCAGAACCCGGCCGCCCCCATCATCGGTACCAGCAGATCACTGCGCCCCAGTACGATGCCCATCGGCAGGCCCACTACCCAGAAAGCAACAAACACCAGCATCAGTGGCACAAAGGTGTCTTTGTAGCCGCGCAACGCGCCAGCGCAGGCCACCTGGATGGCATCAGAGAATTGAAACAGTGCCGCGATCATCACCAGACTGGCGGCGGCTTTAATCAGTACCGGGTCAGTGGTATACCAGCTGGTTATGAACTCAGGAATGACCAGCATAAATGATGATGAGGCTATGGCGCAGCCCAGAGCCATGCCAATGCCGGTAAAGGCTGCAAAGTGTGCACCTTCGCCATCTCCAGCGCCCTGTAGCTGGCCAACCCGGATGGTTATGGCCATGGCGACACTCAATGGGATCATAAAGCTCAGACCAGTAAAACTCAGGGTGATCTGGTGGGCGGCGATAACCTGTTCGCCCTGGTCGGCCAGTAGCAGGGCGATCACTGAAAACATACTGGCTTCAATCAACAGTGCAACGCCGATGGGCAGGCCCAGCTTGAGAAAGGCAATCAGTGGTTGTAACTGTGGTGGATGAAATCGACTAAGCAGCTGCAGATCACGGAAGGTTGCGTTGTGCTTGAGATAGACCAGGCCGATCAGCAGCATCAGCCACATCACCAGTGCGGTTGCCCAGCCGCAGCCTTCAGCCCCCATGGCGGGCAGGCCAAATTTACCGTAGATAAAGATATAGTTGAGCGGAATATTACACAGCAGGCCGAGGATGGCGATCTTCATTACCGGCCGTGTTTTACCAAAGCCCTCACTATAGCTGCGTATCACCTGATAGAGCATAAAGGCAGGGAAGCCCCAGCTGATGGCTTTGAGGTAAGCAAACGTTTTCTCCGTCAGTGCAGGCTCTACCCCCATATAACGCAGAATCAGATCGCTCTTGAGCAGCACCAGTGTGCTGATCACCGCCATAATTGCCGCCACCGCAAAGCCTTTGTGCAAGGTCCGGCCAGTGGAGTCACAGCGATTGCTGCCCACCTGGTTGGCAACCAGTGGCGTGGTGGCCATCAGCACGCCAGTACAGGCCAGATAGAGCGGCAACCAGATGCTGCCGCCCAGCGCCACCGCCGCCAGATCCTGAGAGCTGGCCCGGCCCGCCATGACAGTATCTACAAACCCCATGGCCGTCTGCGCTAACTGGGCAACCATAATAGGGCCTCCGAGCTGCAGCAGGATTTTGATTTCATTAAAGCGTTGGCGACTAAACACGGGCGGTACTTCTATAGTTGGCGTGATTCAGATACGGGCGAGCCCGGTGACGGGCAAGCATACAAGGGCAGAGGTTGAGGGTGCAATGGATGGGGGGGCGTTTTTCTGCTCACCCTGAGTACAGGCTTTGCACCAGGCTCAGGGCGAACAGAGTGTTCATCGATAGACATAACCTGCAATCATCCTGAACGCGAGGCACAAGCCGTCAAAGAACAAGCTCCGAGAAGGCTCAGAATGTCTGTTTCATCTGCTCGCGGATCTCCTTGGCTTCGTGTTCCAGCTGGTCGAATTGCTGTTTGTCGGCTTCGCTGAGGCCTTTCTCCCGGCGGGCGAATTTAATCTGGCGCATCGCTTTGTCGATATTGCCGACCAGCATAAAGTACTCGGTGCGGGCTTTATGGACGCCGCTCTTGTCACCTGCCAGGCCGTATAGTTCGGCCAGCTGGTAGTGGAGGTGGACATCGGTGGGGCGCTTGAGTGCCAGTTTGCGATACAGCTTGAGTGATGCCTTGATCTGGCCGTTCTGGTGCAGAGCTTCGGCCAGGCGCTGTTGCAGTGGGAAGCTGCCAGGATAGAGGGCCAGCTGGGTCTTGAGTAGTTGCACCGCTTTGCCGGGCTGCTGGGCGTCGAGCAGTTGCTCAGCGCGGGTCTGCTGTACCAGCCAGTGGCGCTGCAGTTTTTTGTCCAGCTGTTGCCAGCTGGCGTTGGCTTTGTCCTGCTGGCTTGCTTTCACCCAGGCGGCATAGCGGGCGTAGCCTAGCAGGCGGTGGTTTTTGCCGCTGGCGGCCTGTTGTTGGCCCGCCAGAGTTTGCGCGAGCCGGGCAGGGTTGCTGTCGTAACTGGCGGTCAGACGGGCTTTGACCAGGCCGAACAGCTGCGGGTCTTTAAACGGTGTGCTGTCGTTGCCGGTCAGCTGGGCAGCACGGCCTTCGGAGTCGGCGATACGGCTCTTGGACAGTGGGTGAGTTGACAGGAACTCCGGTGGTCGGCTGGCATAGCGGTAGTTGTTCAGCAGTCGGCCAAACATCTTTGGCATGGCATGCGGGTTATAACCGCTGTCGATCAGGGTCTGCATACCTATGCGGTCGGCTTCCTGTTCATTACGGCGGCTGAAGGCCAGCTGGGCGCTACTGCTGGCGGCCAGGGTCGAGGTGATGGTAGCAGTGGCGGCGTCGCCGCTGACGCTTGAGAGCAGAATGCCAGCCAGCATGCCGGCCAGCATCAGCGGTTTGCTCTGGCGTTGCTGCTCCACCTGGGCGGCAAAGTGGCGCTGGCTGAGATGGGCCAGCTCGTGGGCAACCACCGAGGCCAGTTCGCCTTCATTGTGAGCTGATAGCAACAGCCCGCCATTGAGGCCGATAATGCCACCCGGCACGGCAAAGGCGTTAAATTGCGGGTTATCCAGGCCGATGATTTCCAGCCGGGTATCGCCCAGCTGGCTGTGTCCGGCCAGTTGCCAGACCAGTTGTTCCAGGTACCAGCTGCTGGCCGGGTCACGCATCAATGGGGCCTGCCGACGCAGGCTGCGGACAAAATTACGGCCCAGCTGATACTCGGTATCCAGTGTCATGCCGCCGTAACTGCCTTCGTTCAGGTCGGGCAGGTCAGCCCGCGCGGGTGCCTGCGTTAGAAGGCCTAATAACATCATAAAAATCAAAGTAGTGGCTGGTCGCATAAGATCGCTTCGCTGGTCGCTGGCCTGCAGAAATTGGTATATAGTGCTGGACTTATCTTATCTGGACGCTTAGTGCCTTCACTACAGGTCACAGTATGAATAGTTATTCGATAGATCAAGTGTTAGATACCAGTGGATTGAGTTGCCCATTACCGCTGTTGAAAGCCAAACAGGCGCTGAACAAGCTGGAAAAGGGGCAATTTCTGCAAGTCATTGCCACGGATATTGGTTCGGTGCGTGACTTCAAAGCCTATACCGACCAGGCCGCTCATACCTTGCTGGAAAGCAGGGAAGAGGGTGATCACTACATCTATGTGATCCAGCGTGGCTGAAGCCTCAGGAGCAAGCTGAAGTGAGAGAGATCTTCCGCAAATGGATTGAGCGCTACTTTTCTGATGAAGAGGCACTGGTGCTGTTTCTGCTACTGGCCGGTGCGCTGGCGGTTATTCTGACCATGGGTCAGACGCTGACGCCGGTGTTTGCCGGCATCATTCTGGCGTTTCTGATGCAGGGCGCGGTGGATTGGCTGGAGCAGAAAAAATTACCGCATATGGTCGCCGTGGTGACCGTATTCCTGGTATTTGTCAGTGTGCTGTCAGCATTTTTGCTGATTGTGATGCCCCAGGTGTGGCAGCAGCTGGTGAATCTGTTTAATGAGCTGCCGGGGATGGCGTCGAAACTGCAGGCAACCTTGTTGTTATTGCCAGAGCAGTATCCGGAGCTGGTATCTGAAGCTCAGGTTACTGAAATCATTGATGCCGCAACCCGTGAGCTGTCGAAGGCCGGGCAGCTGGTGCTGACCTTCTCGGTGAATTCGATTGCCGGGCTGGTGACGCTGATGATCTATCTGGTGCTGGTGCCCATTCTGGTGTTTTTCTTCCTCAAAGATGGCCGGAGCCTGACCCGCTGGTGGACCAAGTTCCTACCGGAACGGCGCGAGATGATGGACCAGGTCTGGACCGAAATGGATGATCAGATCGCCAACTATATCCGGGGTAAAGTAATTGAGATTGTTATCGTCGGTGTGGCCAGCTATCTGTGCTTTGCCTTCTTTGGTTTGAACTACGCTGAGCTGCTGGCCATCATGGTTGGATTGTCGGTGCTGGTGCCCTATATCGGCGCGGCGCTGGTGACGTTGCCGGTGGCGCTGATCGCCTTTATTCAGTGGGGCGGTAGTAATGAGTTTATGTATCTGATGATTGCCTACGGGATTATCCAGGCGCTGGATGGCAATGTACTGGTGCCGCTGTTGTTCTCGGAGGCGGTCAACCTGCACCCGGTGGCGATTATTATTGCTGTGCTGGTATTTGGTGGGCTGTGGGGCTTCTGGGGTGTGTTCTTCGCGATACCCCTGGCAACCCTTATTAAGGCGATACTCAATGCCTGGCCTATGTCACAGTCAAAAACAGCCGTGGAGTCTCGGGGAGAGCTGGCTGGTTAAAACTTAACCAGTTGATTTCTCTAGGAAATAATTAAAAAAAATGTTGACGGCAGTGAGGTGTGATCTTATTATACGCCTCGTTGTTACGGCAACGGCTACAGCGTCCCATTCGTCTAGTGGTCCAGGACACCGCCCTTTCACGGCGGTAACAG
>OJDH01000019.1_pt1 | contig 138032 bp, 140 predicted proteins | sample 1592761 | NCBI WGS metagenome assembly OJDH01 (sample SAMN05416855, study PRJEB24817) | seawater metagenome | isolation source: Sea water | place: Canada:Atlantic | collected 2013-11 | reverse complement strand
TAATCCAATGTAGTAGTTATATAGGCAACGGCAGTGATAATGGGCCCCAGATCAGCCTAGGCTGGGAACCTCAATATCTGCTTGTTAAAGGGGCAACCCAAAGCGGATGGTGGCGTGTGCTCGACGTTGCGCGTGGTTTTAAAAATGCGGTGTTAAGGCTTGAAGCGAGCGACTCAGAATACTGGCTAACACCCGATAGATTTGCAGTGCTGTCAGATGGATTCAAGGTTACATTTGGGTCTGACAGCGATATCAATAATGCAGGTAAGCAATACGTCTACATGGCTATTCGCGCCCCAATCCCAGTTTAAAGGAGTACCCCATGGAATTCTGTTTAACATCAGAGGGCCGGGTACTTTTCGGCCCGATCAAATACAGCAAAACACAATTCGCTGCAGCCTTGGCCCACCACGGCATCCCTGCAGACCTGCTGCCAGCCCCAACCCCGACTGAGCCCCTGCAGCTGCACCACCTGCGCCTGCTGCCAGTCACTGACCTGACCAATCAGCCAGAACCGGCAGCCTGGTATCACACCGGCCAGCCGGTACTAACAGTCACTGATACAGCTGTCGAGCGCCGTTGCCCTGTTACACCGTACCCATTCTCGCACATTGATAGTCTGATATTAGCTGATATATCAACGGCCCAAGACTCTGCTCTGGCGGTACTCGAACAAGGCTACACAGAGCGCGAAGTAAAAAGCTGGCATCAACAACAGACAGAAGCAGCAGCCTGGTCGTTGGATAACTCAACACCCGTGCCACTGCTGGAAAACCTCGCAGCGGGTCGTGGCGTATCCGTCGCTGAAGTCGCGGAAAAAATCCAAGCGAAAGTACAGCAGGCATCGGCACTAACGGGGTTGATCCTCGGCGCAGCACAAGGCGCAGGCGACAAAATCGCCGAGCTGCAGGCGCTCGATGCTGATGACAATTTGCCCGATGACTGGTTCGATCAGCTGCAATCCATCTCTCAAACGTGGCGCAACAACTGGCCGCCGGAGTTGTTGAAAGCCACGGACTAACCCCAAAAACGCCCAGCCACACTGGGCGTTTTCACTCCCCCCGCCTGTACAACCCCACCCTACACAGCCCCCCGCTCTACTCCCGCGCGCGTACTGTGCATTATCACTGCAATACACATTACGCACCGCAGGAGCACACAATGCCAGCTGACTACCACCACGGCGTCCGGGTCGTTGAAATTAACGAGGGCACCCGCCCTATCCGCACTGTTTCCACCGCTGTGATCGGTCTTGTTGCCACGGCTGAAGATGCAGACAGTGACTACTTTCCGGCGAACAAGCCCAAACTAGTCACCAGCATCAAAGAAGCACTGGGCAAGGCCGGTGAAACTGGAACCCTGGCGCGCTCACTTGATGCGATCAACGATCAGACAAACACCATCTGTGTAATCGTCCGCGTGCCCGAAGGTGCTGACGCAGCAGAAACCACATCAAACCTGATCGGCGGTGTCACCAACGGCCAGTACACCGGTATGAAAGCGCTGCTTGCTGCGGAAACTCAGTTTGGTGTGAAGCCACGCATCCTCGGCGTGCCCGGGCTGGATAGCCTGCCAGTTGCTGCTGAACTGATCGGTGTGGCGCAGAAGCTGCGGGCCTTTGCTTATCTCTCCGCATTCGGCGCTGAAACAAAGGAACAGGCGGTCACCTACCGCGACAATGTCGGAGCCCGTGAAGCCATGGTGATCTGGCCCGATTTTGTCGGCTGGGACACCGTGGCAAACGCCGAAGCCACACTTAATGCGACCGCCCGCGCCATGGGCCTGCGCGCAAAGATCGACAACGATGTGGGCTGGCATAAAACCCTGTCTAACATCGCTGTTAATGGCGTAACGGGTATCAGCAAAGATCTGCACTGGGACTTACAAGACCCAGCCACAGACGCCGGTTATCTCAACGAAAACGAAGTCACTACGCTGATCCGTAATGACGGCTACCGTTTCTGGGGTGAGCGCACTTGCAGCGCAGACCCGCTGTTCGCCTTCGAGAACTACACCCGCACTGCTCAGGTGCTTGCGGATACGATCGCTGAAGCCCACATGTGGGCCGTGGACAAGCCCATGCACCCATCACTGGTGCGCGACATCATCGAAGGCATCAACGCAAAATTCCGCGAGCTAAAAGCGCTGGGCTACATCATCGACGGCAGCGCCTGGTACGACGATGAGGTGAACACAAAGGACACGCTGAAGGCCGGGAAACTCTACATCGATTACGACTACACCCCTGTGCCACCGCTTGAAAACCTGATGTTCCGCCAGCGCATTACTGATCGCTATCTAGCCGACTTCGCCAGCCGCATTAACAGCTAACCCGTTATTAACAGGAGAAAACCATGCTCCCTCGCAAGCTGAAACACCTGAACCTGTTCAACGACGGTATCAACTACGTTGGCCAGATCGAAGAACTCACCCTGCCCAGCCTCACCCGCAAAATGGAAGACTGGCGCGGCGGCGGTATGAATGCACCGATCAAAACAGATCAAGGAATGGAAGGCCTGACACTGGAATGGACCTGCGGCGGCCTGATGGAAGATGCCCTGAAGCAGTTCGGCATCACAAAACACGACGCTGTGATGCTGCGTTTTGCAGGTTCCTACCAGCGTGACGACAGCGGACAGATCGCCGCGGTCGAGATCGTGATGCGGGGCCGACACAGCAAAATCGAGATGGGTACAGCCAAAGCGGGCGAAGGTAGCCCGTTCAAGGTTTCCAGCGAACTCAGCTATTACAAGCTCACCGTTGACGGTGAAGAGATCATCGAGATTGATCTACTGGGGATGATTGAAAAAGTCGGCGGAGAAGACCGCCTCGCCGAGCACAGAAAAGCCATCGGCCTCTAACTCATTAACCCGCCCCTTCACCCGGCCTTCGGGCCGGTTTTTTTACATCTGATGAACCGGAATTACACCATGACTGATACAACAGCCAAGAAACTACCAGCCAACACAATCACTCTGGAAACCCCGCTGAAACGCGGTGATACCGAGATCACCACTGTCACATTCCGCAAGCCCAGCTCAGGCGAGTTGCGCGGCCTTAGCCTGACAGCTGTGCTTGAAATGGAAGTAGATTCACTAATTAAACTGCTGCCACGCATCACTACCCCGTCACTGGCTGAACATGAAGTCAGCCAGCTGGACGTTGCCGATCTGGTGCAGGCAGGTAACCAGGTGGCAACTTTTTTAGTACCGAAGGCCCAGCAGGCATACCTCGAAGCGTAGATGATGCAATGGCTGATATCGCGCTGGTGTTTCACTGGTCACCAGCCGTTATGTACGCCTTTTCACTGACTGAACTAATGGACTGGCGGGAACGAGCAAGGGCGCGCTGGGAAGTGGAGGACACATGAGCAGACGCCTGACAGCTGAGCTGATACTCAGCACAATAGACCGGGCCTCTGCCCCGCTGAAAAAAGTGATGGGCGGCAGCCGCCAGACGGCTACAGCGTTGCGGGCTGCTAAAGATCAGCTGTCCAGCCTGCAGCACCAGCAGAAAGATGTCAGCTCACTGCAGCAGCTGCAGCGCGCCACAAAACTGAGCCGGACTGAACTCAGTGCCGCGTCAGAGCAAGCCCGCAGGCTGCGGCATCAGATTGAGTCCTCTGCTAATCCAACCAAAGCCCTCAGCCGCCAGTATGAACGTGCTGCAGCGAAGGTCAGCAAGCTACGCGACAAACACACCAAACACCTGCAGACACTGAAAACCAGCCGCCGAAAGCTGTCTGAAGCCGGTGTTGATATACGCCAGCTTTCGCAGCACAACGTGGCACTGTCACGTGATATAGATACCGCCTCAGCAGCCATGCGGCGGCAACAGACAGAGCTGGACAGACTGGCACGCAAGCGGGAACGCCTGCAAGCAGCGTCGTCACAGTTTGCAGCCAGTCAGCGCCGCGCGCGTGATCTCACCGGCAGCGAGTTCTCTGCCGTGGCGCTGGGTGGTGGTATCACCTACGGCGCGATGCAGGCCATCCAGCCCGGGATGGAATTTGAGTCATCCATGAGCCAGGTGCAGGCCCTCACCCGCCTGCAGAAAGACTCCGCTGAATTCGACGCACTGCGCAACCAGGCCCGTGATCTCGGTGCCAACACCTCCTTTTCCGCAATCGACGCCGCCAGCGGCCAAGGCTTTCTGGCCATGGCTGGCTTTACCCCGGACGCCATCAAAAACGCGATGCCAGGAATGCTGTCCATGGCGAAAGCCGCTGGTATAGATCTGGGCGCAGCGGCGGATATCGGCAGTAATATCCTCACCGGATTTGATCTAAACGCCAGCGAGATGGGCCGCGCTGGTGATGTACTGGTTGGCACATTCACACGCGCAAATGTTGACCTGGCAATGCTGGGCGAGACGATGAAGTACGTCGCCCCGGTTGCCTCTGGCCTCGGCGGCAGCCTTGAAGAAGCCGCAGCTATGGCGGGCAAGCTGGGTGATGCGGGTATCCAGGGTTCCATGGCCGGTACTGCGCTGCGGGCTATCTACAGCCGTATGGCTGCACCACCCAAAGCCGCCGCAAAAGCCCTGCAGCAGCTCGGCATCCAGACAAAAGACGCCCAGGGCAACCTGCGGGCAATGCCCAAACTGCTGGCAGAGATCAACGATCGCACAAAAGAAATGGGCGATGCCAAGCGTTCAGCCCTGTTCAAACATATCGCCGGTGAAGAGGCCTTCAGCGGGCTGGCCGTACTTGTAAAACAGGCCGGTAGCGGCAAGCTGCAGGAGATGGTCAGCACGCTGAAAGCGGCCAAAGGCGAAGCCAACCAGATTGCCGCCATCAAATCAGACAACGCCTCTGGTGATCTTCAGACACTGAAAAGTGCCGCGCAGGATGTCGCCATCGAACTGACATCACTCAACAACGGCCCACTGCGCGGTGTAATCCAGATGATTACCGGCGTCACCCGCAGCGTCGGAAAGTGGATTAAAGCCAACCCGGAACTGTCCGCAACAATTGCCAAAGTGGTGGTTGTGGGCGGTGCGCTATTACTGGGGCTGGGGGCGCTGGCGCTTGTTGTATCTGCGGTGCTAGGGCCGCTGGCAGTAATGCGCTGGATGTTCACACTGACCCGCATACACGGCAGCGGGCTGGCTGGAACGTTGCTCAAGCTGGGCAGAGTGGCCTTGCCGATAGTAGGCAAAGCGCTGCTATGGGTTGGCAGGCTGGCAATGGCTAACCCCATCGGCGTTGCTGTAACAGCCATCGCAGGCGCTGCTTACCTGATCTACCGCAACTGGGAGCCGATCAAAGCGTTTTTCTCCGGCCTGTGGCAACAAGTGAAGGATGCCTTCAACGGTGGCCTGGCAAGTATCGCCGCACTGCTGCTGAACTGGTCCCCCATCGGGCTGATCTACAGTGCGATACGCAAAGGGCTGGGGCTGCTGGGCATCGAGCTACCTGCCAAATTTACGGAGTTTGGCAGCAACCTGATCAGCGGCTTGATGAGCGGCATCACCAACAAACTGACCGCCCTGAAAGAGACAATCACTGGGGCCGGAACGGGCATAAGCAACTGGTTTAAAGACACACTCGGTATCCGCTCACCCAGCCGGGTATTTATCAGCCATGGCGGTGATGTAATGACGGGCCTGCAGCAGGGTCTGGGTGATAACCAGCAGGTGCTAAAACCAGTTGATCAGCTGAGCAAAAAGCTGAAACAGGCCGGTGCCGGGCTGACACTGGGCACCGTGGCACTCAGTGCTGCAGCTGCGCCCCCATTACCCGATTTGGCAGCCACAAAACTACCCGACCTGCATGCTGTGGCCCGTTACCGCACCGAGGTACAACCCGCCGCCCTGCCAGCAATCGACAGCCGCCAGCAGCTGAAACCGCGTATCGATAACCGGCCACCGCTCAGCCGCCAGCAGCGCACCCAACCAGCCCAGCCCGCACCGATCAGCGTGGAAGCGATCCATATACACGCCGCCCCGGGCATGGATGAGCAGGCCGTAGCCCAGCTGGTAATGCGAGAGCTGGAGCGCCTGCAGGCACAGCAAGCCGCGGTTAACCGTTCCAACCTTTCCGATGAGGATTAAGCCATGCTGATGAGCCTTGGCCAGTTTGTCTGGGGCATTAACACCCTCGCCTACCAGAGTCTGAAACGCTCCAACAGCTACCGCTGGGCCAGCATTAACCGCGTGGGCCAGCGCCCTGCACGGCAGTATGTCGGCCTGGGCGATGACACTATTAATCTGTCTGGCTGGATCGCACCCGAGCTTGCGGGTGATCGCACATCGCTGGATAAACTGCGGGCCATGGCAAGCGCGGGCGAGCCCTACGTTCTGGTGGATGCCCTGGGCGGCGTGTACGGATTGTTTGTGATTGAGTCGATCAGCGAAACCAACAGCCTGTTCTACCCCAACGGCCAGCCGCGAAAAATCGAATTCGATATTTCACTAACCCGGGTAGACGATAACCGCATTGACGAAGTGGCGATGATCACCAGCGCCCAGGACGTCTTTGCATGAAGCCTTCATATCGCCTGCAGGTAAACGGCCAGAACATCACACCCAAGATCAACGGCCGCCTGATCAACCTTACGTTGACAGATGAACGGGCCGATAAAGCTGATCAGCTGGATATCACACTCAGCGATCACGACGGCCAGCTGGCTATCCCGCCCCGTAACGCCACCATAGAAGTCTGGATTGGCTGGGAAGATGCCCTTACATACAAAGGCTCGTTTACGCTTGATGAAGTCACCCACCAGGGGCCACCGGACACCCTGGTGCTACGGGCACGCAGCGTCGATTTTAAAGGCAGCCTCAAGCGCAAGCGGGAACAGAGTTATCACGCTGTAACGCTGGGCGATGTACTCGCAACCCTCGCCGATCGTAACGGACTGGAACAGGCTTTTGATCCAAAGCTGGCCGCAACGCCCATAGAACACCTGGACCAGACCGGCGAAAGCGATATCAGCCTGATCCGTCGGCTTGCTGAAAAGTACGACGCAATCGGCACCGTGAAAAATAGCCGGCTTATTTTCTCCCCCGCTGGCACCGGCACCACCGCAAGTGGCCAGGCAATACCGGCTGTCACCATTCGCCGGAAGCACTGTAAAAGCCACAACTACCAGCTAAGCAACCGGGAACACGACTACACCGGCGTACAGACAAACTGGCAGAACACCGCTACTGGCGGGCAGGAGACCGTTACTGTGGGCAGCCCGGACAACCCCAAGGTGATGCGCCACCCTCACCCGACCGAAGCCAATGCACAAAAAGCAGCCCGGGCAGAGTGGCAACGGATGAGCCGTGCAGGTGCGAAGCTGACACTGGAGCTGGCCAAAGGCCGGGCCGAGCTTTACCCGGACACACCGGTAAAGGCGGTGGGGTTTAAGGGGCAGATTGATGCAACGGATTGGATGCTGGTGCGGGTGGTACATAGTGTTGGGGATAGTGGGTTTAGTACGCGGGGGGAGTTGGAGGTAAAAATCACTTAGCCCCAGCTGTACTCAGACCGAGGCTGTCAGGGTTCAATATTCAGCGAAGCGGGTATTTAACTTCCATAAAACACCCTGATTCCCAAGAGCTGCCCGGCGTTTCTGAGGGTTTGAGTTGTCTCGATAGCACTTAGCCTACCTTCCCCAACCATTCCATAGCCAACCTCGTTCAGCAATTCATCTGCTTTCCGTAGGGCACTTTCTTCCGGAAGCGCCAAAAGGAATGCTATGGCCGTATACCAAGGAACCGCAGCCTTTTTTGAAAGCACCGCAGCCTTGACCTCTCTAAACTCAGCCCTGTGTGCCTTGGAAGCATTAGCGTTGGATATACCCGCTGAGTTTGCAAGGCAAAAAGCAGATAATGCACCCAATGACTCTTTGAATGAGACGACCGGTTCCAATACTAATTTAAGAACAAACTGCCCTGATACAAAGACCAGAAAGCCGGAAACGACAGCAGCACCTGGAGTAGATTGTCTACCTAGTCCGGTCGCAACGAGACACATTAAAACACCAATGATTGCAAACCATGCCAAACACCTGAGGTACCGTTTCATAATTATTCCTTCCAGGTTCTTCCCATACCCTTTTATAGAGCCGCTATTTATTCATATAGAGCCTCCACCAACTCCCCAGTCTCCACCAACCCTTTAAACTCCACTTCATCCACGACCATCACACCCAGCTCTGTTGCTTTCTGCAGCTTTGCAGGCCCAGCGGTTGGCCCACACACCAGGCAATCGGTATTACCGCTCACAGCCCGGGCCTTGCTCACAGTCAGCCCCGCTTTCTCTGCCTGGGCAACCAGCCGGTCTTTGTCTGCTTTTTTAAAGCCGGTGAATAGCACAACAGGCACGGTTTTATCGCGTTTGGGTGGCTTTGGCCGTGGTGGCGCATAGACTGCGGTGTCGAAGGTAACCGGTGTGAGGTACTGCTTTACACGGTCTTTACGGAACTTGCGGAAGCCATCGCTAGTGATACCGGTGATGTAGAACCCGTCTTCTGTCCAGTCGGCCAGGTCGTACTCGTCGGTTTCACCAATGGCATTGGTGTAGATAAATTGCAATTCGCCTGTGGCCATTCCTTGCCCCTTTTACTGTCAAATCCTGTTAACACTTAACAGGATTTTACGTTAACAGGCTGGGCTGTTCTACGGCTTCAGTCAGCTTTCTGGTTTTCGTCAATGATGGTACGAATGGCAGTCTGCATCTGTGGCGATAATCGCCTGAATTTCTCCAGCAGCTCTGCTTCATCCGCCGGTAACTGTGGGTTTTCACTGCCCTGCAGGTAGTGGTCTATGGATATATGCAACACCCGGCACAGCTTGCCGATCATTGCATACGTGCGCGGGTAAGCCCGGTCCTGTTCCCACCGTTTATAGGTGGACACCGTTTGTGACAACTCGTCGGCAACTCCCTGCTGTGTCAGTCCTGAACGCTGGCGGGCCGTTTTGAGGCGGTCACCCGGAGTTGTAGTTCGAGGCATTGGGGAATGATGGTACAGCTGCGACTTTGGGACAAGTAAGGGGGCTCAGTTATCCCCCCAAACAACTGTTGGGGGCTACGAGTGTGCCCCCTTTATTTACATTATCGTTCAGCCGGTCATATAGTCGGGGCGTTGGCGCACGGTAGCGCCGTAGTACGACAACAGGGAGATGTTATGACAGCAGTAATCAAACTACCTACCGAACTATGCCGCCTTCGCTCAGCTGATCAGCTGGTGAAAGAATGGGGACGGATTCAAGCAGCCATAGCAGGCCAGGACAAACTGACAGACCTGGTGGCTTGGCGGGCAGATATGGAAAAGCACCTGGTAACATTCATCACTTCACAACGCGAAGCTGGCGGGTAACACCGGCCCGATCAGGGCGGGCTGCTTGCTGCAGGCAGTTGATCACCGTATCTGCGACTTCTTCCGGCGTCAGCTGCATCCGCTCTTCTAACATGATTTCCTGCACGGTCATCACCATCTTGCGAACAGCTTCAGCAGAAAACCCGGGCTGGGGCTTTTCAGATAATGCACTGATCAGCTGGGTAACCAGGTCACGTTGTTGATTGCCGAGGGAAGACAGGCCAACGTCCAACTCATGGCAGGGCACAGCTTCGCTTATCAGCTCATCTGATGAAGTATTCGACGAGCACAATGAAACCAAACGGTTACCACTCAATAGATAAGGCAAATCCATCCCGACAGTAGAAACAGCCATCAGATAATCAGCTGAAGGGCTTCGATCTCCCCGTTCATAGAGGCCCTGAGTCTTTTTTGTGACTCCCCCAGCCTCTGCCAGCTCTGTCTGGCTCAACCCTAGCCGCTGTCGCTCATCACGTAGACGCTCAAAAAAAGACACCATACGGTTACAATTTCCTTGACAAGGGAACCGTTCGGTTCCATCATTGCTGTTAACACTTAACAGCTTTAGAAGGATTCTACGCAATGCCTAAACAGCAGACCAGTACCAGCAGAAGAGCCCCTCGGAGAATCATGAACGCCTATGTCCTTGAAGAGGATATGTGCCGCCTGGAAGCGGTCGCCAAAGACGAAGGCCGCACCAAATCACGTATGGCAGCCATTTTATTAGCTGAGGCACTAGATGCCCGCAAAGTACCCCTGCAACAACATAGCTAACCCCCCGACACCCGAAAACGTCTTACAACAGCAGGGAAAGGACGATGAGCAAAGGAACCCAGTCACACGGTGGCATACATACCCCGGTAGTTGCCTGTTACCACGCCGTACACGACTACCGCCCCGGCGGCTTACCCGTTGTCTCCGTGATGATGGAGAAAAGCCAGGAAGTGCTGCGTAAGAAAGTTAACGAGCAGAACACCACCCATGTGCTAACGCTGAATGAAGCTATGCACATCCTCCGTATTACCGGTGACACCCGTATTTTAGACGCTATCTGCGCGGAGGCTGGCGTGGTGTGGTTTGCCCCGGAGAATGTACCGAAAGAGCCCGCCGATATGGATGTTCTAGCCAGCGGTACAACCCTGATGGGGCGCACAGTCTCAGTACTCACAGAGCTACAGGCAGCGTTAGCAGATGGCGAGATCGACGTTGTAGAGCGTGCACGGATTGATCAGCGGATTATGGAGCTGCACCAGTCAATCAGCCACATATCCGAAACCGCCCGTCAGTTTGAGCCAACCAAGGAGGGTGTATGAGCGGCAGCGTTTATAAACTCAAGTGCCCGGACTGCCAGCAGGCAATGCGTGTGCGTAACAGCGTTGGCCAGCACCTGCTACTGCGCTCTATCTATTTCCAGTGCACGAATGTGAATTGCGGCTCAACGTACCGGGGCCAGATGGAGATCACCCACGTTATCAGCCCATCGGCTTGCCCGAACCCTGAGATCAACCTGCCTGTTGCCGATGCAACAATCCGCCAGGCAGCGATCCAGCGGGAGCAATCTAGGCAAATGGACATTGATGATCTGATCAGCCACGGACAGTAAGGCGCACACGATGAACCCGGAAATCAGAAAAGACATTGTTGATACGCTGACAACACACCATAAGGGTGTGGTTGCCGGTAATTACATCAACAGGATCGAATGCCCCAGCTGTCATAAGCGGGAGGCGTTTACAGCCGTCGATAAGCCCTGGGTTGTGAAGTGCGGCCGTGAAAACAAATGTGGTGAAGCCAACCACGTTAAAGATCTGTTCCCGGAACTGTTCGAGTCCTGGACCGAGCGCTACCAGCCCAAAACGGAAGCCGCACGCCAGGCGAACCCTACCGCCGTTGCTGATGCCTACCTTCGCGATGGCCGGGGCTTTGATTTACTGCGTGTACGTGGCTGGTATACCCAAGAACATTTCTACAGCCATGAGCTGGGCATTGGTTCTACTACCGTGCGTTTCAAGTTGCCACGGGGCCACTGGGAACGGCTACTCGATAAGCCATCCCGCTTTGGCAAACAGAAAGCCAATCTGGTTGGTAAGTACAAAGGCGAAGTCTGGCAGCCGCCCATGTTTACCAACGCGGAGCTGGCAGACGCCAAAGAAGTCTGGATTGTGGAGGGCATCTTCGATGCGATCGCACTGCTGCATGTTGGCATTGTGGCTGTGTCGAATATCAGTTCCAGCAACTACCCCGACACCTGGCTGGCACAACTGGCCGAGAGCTGCAGCAAGCTGAAAAAGAAACGCCCTACCCTGGTGTGGGCGCAAGACAGTGACCGTGCAGGCCGTAAGTCCGTGCGTAAGTTCCGCAAACTGGCCGAGCAGGAAGGCTGGAACTGTGGCGCAGCGCAACCACCAGGTGAGAAAAACTACGACTGGAACGACTTGCTGCAGCTGGAGCGTTTGGGTGAGAACGACCTCATTAAATACCGCTATTACGGTGATCTACTGCTGGCTAATTCGGCAGTAGAGAAAGCGCTGCTGATGTATCACCAGCGGGAGCGCAGGGAGTTCTGGTTTACCCACGATGCGCAGATATGGTGGTGGAAGCTGGATATGGATGCGTATGACCGGGAGCTGCGGGCAAGAGACAGTGACGGGAACGACCTGACCCCTGCAGAACGTCAGAGCATATTGAAAAGTGCCGGTGTTGTTACCTGTATCTGTTCAGCACTACCAAAACCGCTGTATTACCAAGCGAACCATGTAACAGATGAGTCCTGGTATTATTTCAGCGTAGAACTGCCTGATGGCCGAGTACTGCGCAAGCCATTTACAGCCAAACAGTTGACGAGTTCTTCTGAGTTCAAAAACCGTCTGTTGGCCATCGCCCAGAATGCATGGTACACCGGCACGGGCAAGCAACTGGACCGCCTGATGCAAGAGCAGATGCGAAGCATTAAGACAGTCGAAACCATCGACTATATCGGCTACAGCAAGGAGCACAGCACCTACATATTCGATAGCCTGGCGGTGAAGGATGGCAAAGCCACCACAGTGAACGATATGGATTATTTCCAGTTCGGGAAGCTATCGGTTAAATCACTCAGTAACGCACCTCTGCTGGCAATTAACACGAATCAGAGCGAGCACAACCCAGCATGGACTACACACCTGGTTGCAGGTTTCGGGGTAGTGGGTGTTGTAACGCTCGCTTTCTGGCTGGGCTCCCTCTTCTGTGAGCAGATCCGCAGCAAACACAGCTCATACCCCTACTTTGAGCTGGTCGGTGAAGCGGGCGCGGGTAAGACAACACTGATCGAGTTCCTCTGGAAACTATGCGGGCGTGATGACTGGGAAGGCCTGGACCCACAGAAGATGACAACAGCAGCACTAAACCGCTACTTCACTCAGGTTTCAAACCTGCCAGTAGTACTGATTGAAGCAGACCGCGAGCAAGACAAAGCCAAGCAGAAGCAATTCAGCTGGGATGATTTAAAACCCGCTTATAACGGCCGCCCGATGCGTTCTCGGGGCGTTAAAAATAATGGCAACGACACATACGAACCACCCTTTCGCGGCGCGTTTGTCATTTCGCAGAACGCCAATGTGGAAGCCAGCGAAGCAATTCTGTCCCGAATTACCCATATCACGCTGACTCGTGAACACCACACCCCGCAATCAAAGGTCAGCTCAGACTGGCTGGCCCGCGTCCCGGTTGAAGAGGTAAGCGGCTTCCTAGTAACCGCACTGAATAATGAGAAAGCCTTGATCGATCTGTTCGAGTTGCAGGCCAAACATTACGAAGACTATCTGCAGTCACTTGATGGTGTGCGGATGTACCGGATTGCTAAAAACCATGGCCAGCTTCTTGCGCTGGTTGAGTGCCTGGGGCCGATGGGCCTGAAGCTGTTCCCTGAAGAAGTTATCACCGAAGCGCGGGGATTTGTGACCCAGATGGCCCAGCAACGACAGAACGCTATTAACACTGATCACCCTTACGTTGTCGAGTTCTGGGAAGCCTACGACTACATCGAAGGCACTGGCGACAAGCCGAAGCTAAACCACTATGGCCCCGACAGCCAGCTGATCGCCGTGAACTTGAAAGAATTTGAACGCTGGTGTGGTGAGTTCAAGTTACGCACACCAGAGATGCGCCTGATCAAGCCTTACCTGCGCAGCAGTAAATCCCGGCCCTTTGTTGATGCCAATAAAGCCGTGCGCAGCCAGGTGCATGATAACCATAAAACCATGAAGTGCTGGGTTTTCGAGAACCGTTAAGGATTAACGACATGGACAACACGCTGATGATCGAAGCAAAGAAGGACAGCCAGCTGACACAGCACGCAAAACGCAGGCTGGAAGCGATCAGCGGCCGTGTACGAAGCCTGTCTACTCAGCGCAAAGCGCGTTTGATAACCGAGTTTATCGGCGGCATGAAAGGTGCCGCTGGTTTTAATCCGCAGCAGAGCCTGGCAGCCATTGAAGTGCTGGAACTGCTGTTAATTGAAGATGGCCAAAAGGCCGAAGGAAGCAGCCCCGACACGACCAAGTAACCGGGGCTCATCCATCTATAAGGAGATAGCAATGCTCATTAACCAACTCACTCACAGCGGACGCTCTGATTCTATCGCCCGCGCTATGCACTACGCAAACCACTAATCAAGGAGGATAGAACCATGCTGATTTTAACCCGTAAGCCAGGCGAAGCAATTTACACAAAAGATAAGAATGGCAACCTGATAGAAGTGCGCGTGCTGAATATCCAGCCCGGCCAGGTATCCCTGGGCATCAACGCTGACCGCAGCACAGACATTCACCGCGAAGAGGTTTACCTACGCCTGCAGGCTGAGGAGGTGGCGTGATGCTGATTCAGATTGATAGCCCGCTGCTGGTGCAGATGATCAAAGAACAACTGGCGGCAATGGATGAGCAGTACACCTGTACCCAGGGCCTGATCGGTGGTTTCTACAATGCCGAAGGTGACTACTGCCAGATCCACATGAGCATCACCAGCGGTGGTGACGCACAGCCTGTGCCATCCCATGTGTTCCGCCTGCCGATTGTGATCGATGACCCGGAGCCGTTCGACACTGATCTGGTAGATCACAATGCCCTGAAACGGCTGGCAGTTCTAACTGGCGCAGTCAGCACAGAAACTCTACGCAAAAAACTGGCTGACAATCTCGCAGCCGGCAACGCCCGCCAAGTGTTCGCAGACACCAACAACGCTCTGCAGATCTTAGCTGGGCAACAGGGTAAAGAGCAGCTGCAGGCACAGGTCGCCGCAGCAGGTCAGAAAGCGCTGGCGATGATGGAACGTGAGGTGGTGGCATGAAGCTATACGCAACTATTCACCCCGCAAGTAAATACGCGCACCAGTGCAGTGGTGAACCGTTTCCAGTGCAGTTCGCGCAGGATGCAACCAACGGCTACATCTGGGCAGGCGGCCCCGGCCGCTTATACCGCCACAGTGATTTGGACTTGCTGCAGCTGGACACTGAAACAAATCAGTTTCGTAACATTCCGATGTACGCCAGTGGTGAAGAAACCAACGTGGTTAACATCATTTTGGCGGAATACATGGAGCGGGCTAAAGAAGGTGATCTGCCCGCAGACTGGATGTGTAACTGGGTTGAAGAAATAAACGGCAAGCTGCAGAAGATCGCGGCCAAGGCCATCGAAACTGATACGGAGATCAAGTGATGATCAGTGCAAAGGTGGAACTAATTTCAATGGAGTGCGCCATTGAAGAAGTCATCCGGGATATCGGGGGCTGCTGCACTGAGTCTGCAATAGCGATTGCAGAGATCAATGGTATTGAGGTTCAGCTTGTTGCAACGAGGGATGACCAGCTGGGTGACGTTCGTAAAGGCGTGGTGGTAGTGGAGGATTCTGACAATGTGTAAAACCTGTTCAGACGGCGTTTGCACGAGTGGGTGTATCGCTGGCACACCGCTCGACGCCGACCAACTCAACTTCCCATCGGAAGAGGAGTAAACGGCAATGGCTGAGCAACCCGATCAGCCCAAAGGCGGCCGCCTCGCGCGCGCCGCCGCCATGCTCTGCCAGGATGAGCGTTTCAGGCTGTATCTGGACCGCCGCTGCAGGGCCCGCTTTGGGCTACAAGTGGCAGATGGCACTCACACAGCAGACGATGCCAAAGACTGGCTTCTGCGCTGGTGTGAGATCCAGAGCCGCGCAGAGCTGGATCATAACAGACAGGCCGCTGGCCGGTTTAACTATGTCCGCAAAGTGTACGGGCAGTATCTAAGAAATCAGGGAGGGCAGTAACGATGACTAAGGAACCGGGAACCATTGTCTCTCTGGAGCCACAGCAGGACACAGACACTGGCACAGACCCAGCATACATTCACAGCTATATTGCAGGAATAGTGGGCCATGTTCCAATCCAGACCTGGTGCGCTTTTGAAGGCTGCACAGTCAATGCAATTGATTCACGAGTATCGAAAGGCATCTGGCAGACTGGTGTACATGTGATAAAGCCCACCGGCGGCAAGCGAATGGTAAACCTCAAGGCGGCAAAGCAATGGCTGGAAGGAAAAAAACAACGCTCCCCAAGGGAGTAAGAATCAAGAAGAACAAGCATTCCGAGTCGATCCAGATTGCTTTCACCTATAAGGGTGTCGAGTGCCGCGAGACCCTGAAGATGCCCGCTACCGCGGGCAATCTTCGTTATGCGGAACGGTTACGGCACGAGATCTATGCAGAGATTGAACGCGAAACCTTCAACTACATCGAGAAATTCCCCGAGAGCAAAACAGCACAGCGGTTCGGGTTTAACACCAACCTGCCCTTTATCAAAGAGCTACTGGAGGAAACCTTCAAGATAAAAAGCAGGCAGCTCAAAGCCTCTTCTCTGAAAGCCTACCAAACCGGACTGAACACTCACCTGATCCCAGCGTTCGGACACCTACGCATCGATCACCTCACCCCTAAATTGATTCGCAGCTGGATTCTCGACTCAGGACTATCAGCCAGGACACTGCGTAACCACCGTGTGCTGCTGGACTTCACATTGAACCTGGCTGTGCAGGATGGTCACATAGAGCGCAACCCACTGGACGGCCTGCGGCTGGAGCACATCTTGCCAAAACAGCGTATGAAAACGGACTATGAACCGGACCCTCTGAACCGGGACGAGATCAACGCGATGATCAGTGCTGCTAATGACTGGTATCGACCGATGATCACAGTCTGGCTGTTCACCGGTATTCGCCCGGGCGAGCTGATCGGGCTGACGTGGGAGGATATAAACTTCGATGATCGTTTTATCGACGTGAACAAGTCCCATGTACTGGGTAACAACCAGACACCGAAAACCGATAACTCAGTGCGCCTGATCGACATGCTGCCCCCGGTTTACGAAGCCCTGCAGGAGCAGAAGCGCCTGACGTTCCTGCTCGATGGCGAGAAAGGCAACGTATTCAGGTTCAAGCACAGCAAACGCCCATTCAGAGATCACCGAAACCTCGGCCGTGAAGTGTGGAAGCCGACAATAGCCCGGGCTGGCATCCGCTACCGGAACCAGTACCAGGCACGCCACACATTCGCAAGTCAGATGTTAATGGAAGGTGAGGACATATTCTGGATAGCACAACAGCTGGGCCACCGTGGCACAGATATGATCAACCGCGTGTATGGAAAGTGGATACGCAACAACGATGGCGAGGCGTACAAACCACGAGGGAATTGGTCAAACGTAGTCAATATTTCGCACGCAAATCGCATTATTAAAAAAGCAAACTGAAAAGATCATGTAGATCAGATAGTTATAGCCAGCTGATACAAAGATGCCGATTACGTCGCAGAGAAACTGGGCCTGTAACACAGCCCATTAACTCAGCCCGACAACGCCCTGCCCAGGCAGGGCGTTTTTGTATCTACCCTCTGTAGCAGCGCGCTCCGCACGCGTCAGAGCTGGTGCCGGATTTCTAATACAAAACCTGATACCTGCCATACGGTAAGACGTTCGCGGAGCGAACTGCTACACCCGGCCACTTGCCGTAATCGCGAGCAAGCTCGTTCCTACAAGGGTCCTGATAAATCTCAGAACCTTACACGACAGAACACCACCGTAGGAGACAGCCTGCTTGGCAATGCGCTCAGCCCTGGGTCGCGAGCAACAGCACCGTTATCCCAAATTCCAGACGAAAAAAAACCGGGCAGTCACCTGCCCGGTAGAATTGATCGCTTCAATGACAAGAGCCGTTGCTTAAACCTGGCTGCACGAAGCAAACCAGCAGACACCCTCAACAGTAAAACTGTCGTACAAACTGGCAGTGCTATGAAAACAAGGTGAGGTGAGGTTTTCATCACTGTGTGTCTGAAAGCGAGGTCTATATTATCGTAATGATAATGATTTGCAATACTATTTTGTATGTTTTTTGGTACTTCTTCGCTCATCACTGCCCAGCCTGAGAACACAGCAGGGCCAGCCAGCCTCTGGCTGTTCAACCCCTGGTTACTACGCAAAAAAAACACAAAAAAATGCCGGGCAGTAACCTGCCCGGCAGAATTGATCGCTTCAATGACAAGAGCCGTATGCTTGTACCAGACCTGTCAACGCCTGGAAATCTGACACCTGGTTGAGCCCGGAGGCTCACACCTGTAACCCGCTGTCAGTCGAGTTACTTGCCAGCGCAACATCAGTGAGGTGAGGTCTGCTACGCTGGGTGCCGGTAAGCGAGATCTATATTAACGTAATGATAATGATTTGCAATAGCATTTTATAAAATAATTAGCCCAACCAATAAATGGCGCTCTGAACCAGCCAGCACAAACCTGCAAACAATAAAAAACGGGCCACGAGGGCCCGTCAATCAGGTTTGCTGCGAATATCGTATAGCGGGGAGATGCTATAAAAGAGGGAAGCCTGCCCACCAAGAAACAGGCCTCCCATGCGGCATGTGCGACGCTATGCGCCAACACAAAGCGGATATTACAGCAGTTGAGAATCATTTGCAATCTCATTACGTATAATTATTACAGCCTCTCTTCCCTCTCTTATGGCAGCCCGATACACTGTCGTGAAGTTATGTTGTAACAGATGAGACGCCATGCAACCGATCACAAATCTGCCCACGAATATCATTACCGGCTTCCTGGGTAGCGGTAAAACCACGGCCATCAATCACCTGCTGGCACACAAGCCTGCCAACGAGCGCTGGGCTGTGCTGGTCAATGAGTTTGGCCAGATCGGTGTTGATGAAGCCCAGATGGCGGACCACGATGGTGTTCATATCAAGGAGCTGGCGGGGGGCTGTTTCTGCTGTACCCTGGGCCCGGCACTGAGCACGACTCTGGCCACGCTGATCCGCCGCACCCGGCCGGATCGATTGTTGATAGAGCCCACCGGGCTGGGCCACCCCACCGGGATTATCGATACCCTGACATCAGCGCCCTTCGCCGGAGTTATCCAGCTGCAGGCGATGCTCTGCCTGATCGACCCGCGTAACCTGAGCCAGCCAGACATAGCCAGCCAGCCGGTGTTCCGTGATCAGATCCAGCTGGCCGATGTGCTGGTGCTGAATAAAGCTGACCAGGCCACGCCTGAACAGCTGGCCGCCATGGTGCAGCAGGCTGAGCAGCTGTACCCGCCCAAGCAGGCGGTGATCACCACTGAGCAGGCACAAATTCCGCAGGCGCTGCTGGACTATCAGCCCACTGCCCTGCACAGCGCTCAGACACCGGATGCCCATCACCACCATCAGCACGCGCACCCTGCCGAGATTGCCACGGCAACGCCTGGCAAACCAGTGCGGCTTGAGGGCAGTGACGGTGAGTATGTCAGCTGTGGCTGGCTGTTCCATAGCAGCCAGCAGTTTGACCCCACCGCGCTATTTGAGCTGATTCAGCAATGGCCGGACCTGCTACGCGCCAAAGGGGTATTCCGCACCGGTGATCTGCGAATCAGCATCAACCGGGTGTTGAGCGATTGCCATAGCCAGCCGATCAGCTATCGCCGTGACTCCCGGCTGGAACTGATCAGCCAGGCTGCTCAGGACTGGGATGCATTTGAGCAGGCCTTACAGAACTGTTTACGCTGAGCCAGTGCGGGTGCGACAATCTGTCGCATTTATTCTGTAGAAGCGGGCCAGTATGCTTGGCCGCACAAGGTGATCTATGAGCAAACAGAAAACTCCGCTACGCCAGCTGGCACTCACCGGTGCAGGTATCGCTGCGCTGGCCGCCTCCATCTGGCTGCCAGGCCTGGTACAACAGAACGCGCTGCAAGGCGATATTCAGCTGCCCGAGCCCGACTGCGAGATAACGACCGCAGGCTGTACAACCCAGCTGGACCAGCTCAGTGTCAGCATGCAGCTGGATAAAAATCGCGTACACGCCGCAACCCCGCTAACCCTTACCGTGCAGCTGGACAACATCCCGGCACAGTCAGTGATGGTGGATCTGCAGGGCCAGGATATGTACATGGGAATTAACCAGCTGCAACTGAGCCCGGTGGAAGGCAGCCCGGGTAAATGGCAGGGCAGCACCGAGCTGGCGGTCTGTGTCACCGGCGAGATGACCTGGCAGGCGCGTGTGCTTGCCGATACCGAGAATGCCCGTATCAGCACTCAATTCAGGTTTCAGGCCAAATGAACTCAAACATGCTTAAAACACTGCGTAATCTGCTTGTTCTGACGCTGATTCTGCTGGCCGGGATGGCCACGGCATACTATATGTCACCGCGCTCCATGGAGCAGCGGGTGCAGATGGGTGAGAAACTCGGCGGCGATTTCAAACTCGATGTGGCCGGTCAGTCATTCGAGTTGTCACAGCAGCGGGGCAAGGTGGTGGTGATGTATATCGGCTACGCCTCCTGCCCGGACGTATGCCCAACCGGGCTGGGAATGATGGCCACCGCTATCCACCAGCTGACACCGGAACAGCAGGCCCGCGTACAACCGCTGTTTGTCAGCGTTGACCCGGAACGCGACACCCCTGCCCGGCTGAAAGAGTATGCCGAGTACTTTTATCCCAGCATGATCGGCGCAACCGGCAGCCGCGAACAGATTGATGCGGTTGTGCGCCAGTACGGTGCGTTTTATCGGATCGTAAAACTGGAAGATTCTGCCATGGGCTACGCTGTCGATCACAGCTCACGGATCTATCTGATCGATGCCAAAGGCACCCTGAGCAGCACCGTATTACATAATGGTTTCCCGGATGAGCTGGCCGATGCCATGCGTCAGCTTCTGTAAAAGGACGAACGTAACATGATGAAGAAAGCCCTGGCCCTGACGGCCGCCCTGTTGAGCAGCGCTGTACTGGCCGATGTGATCGTGGAGGCCCCTTACGCCCGCGCCGTACCGCCAGGCCAGACTAACAGCGCCGCGTTTATGACACTGAATAACGGCGACAAGGCCGTGTCACTGATTGGTGGTAGCAGCAGCGCAGCCAGCGTAGTGGAATTACACACCCACACCCATAAAGATGGCGTGATGAGCATGCGTCAAATCGACAAGGTTGAGCTGCCCGCTAATGGCGAAGTCACCCTGGAACCGGGCGGCCTGCATGTGATGCTGATCGGACTGAAAGAACAGCTTAAAGCAGATCAGCAAATTGATCTGACGCTGAATTTCTCAGACGGCAGCAGCCAGGCGCTAACCCTGCCCGTTCGCAGCGTGATGGGTGGGATGAAGATGAGCCACAATAAAGGCGAAGGGCACCAGCATAAGCATCAGAACTAAAGCAGCCTGAGCCTTACCGCAGGGGTGAGCTTGCTCGCGACGTGGTTGATCGCCAGCGTGCAGGCTCCTACTGTGTGGCAAACCCTGGTAACAGCGAACTCAGCGCCCTTCCAGGCTGAAGTCGGCCACGCTGGCTTCATCTGTCTGATAAAACACCCGCAAGGCATCACTCCAGCGCTGCGCCCGTTCGGGCAGACCCTGTTCCAGATACACCAGCGCCTGGGCCTGTACATCAGCCTTGAATTGTTCGCTGGCACCGATGGCGGACGACAGATTATCCGCACTGAACACAAACCGATGGCCAGACGCCACCGAGAAATGCCACTCCATCGCCTGGGGTTTGATTTCTACCTGTTCAAACTGCGCCTGCTCATCTGCCGTGCGGCCATCCGGCTTATACCAGTAACCAAAATCTTCCAGCAGCCTGCGCTCCGGCCCTGCCACGCACCAGTGGGCAATTTCATGCATGGCGCTGGCAAAAAAACCATGGGCAAACACGACCCGATGATACGGCAGCTGGTCATCGGCTGGCAGATAGATGGGCTCATCGTCGCCACGTATCAGGCGGGTATTTTCACTCTGCGAGAAGCACTGATCAAACAGTCGGATCAGGTCACCGGCATTGCGCTCACTCATTCGGAATAGGCCTGCCAGACGGTTTTATTGAGCCACCACATACGGCCACTGAAACGGTCCATTCGCGCGGCAATAAAGCCCTTGTGTACACCTTCATCCTGCACCAGCAGGTCTTCTCCACTGATCATCAGTACCTGATAATTAGACTCAACCAGAACCTCATCATCCTGCAGCAACTGCCAGTCACTACCCTGCGCCAGCCAGGTTTCACCGGTAATTCGGTTGTAACGAATCACCTTCCACTTACCTGCGCCAATGTAGGTCATCGCCATCTGGAAGTTAGTGCCACCGGTGCTGCTCGCGCCTCCCATATCATTGGTAACCATCAACAGCTGTTCCAGCACAGAGTCCAGGGCGGAGGTATCATAGCCACCCTCCATACTGTCGGCCGCACCCTCAGCATTCTGGTTATTCTGCAGCGCTTGCAGCTGCAGCAATATGCGCTTGTTTAATGCCCGCGTCTGGGCACTTTCGGTGATCAGGCCAAGCAGTTGCTCCTGCGCCAGGCTGAAACGGGATTCCAGCCGTTCAAAATCTGCAGACGTCACCACCACTGGTAATTCAGGCTGCGCTGCTGCAGGCTGTTCCGCTGTTTGTGGAGGCGTGATCGGCGCCGCTTCGGGTTGCGGTTTAACAGTGGCATCAGTACAGGCGGTCAGCAGTACAGTCGCCAGCAAGCCCGGCAAATAGAGTGACTTCAACGGCGTAACCTCCAACAAACAGAATAAAGTCGCCATTGTAGTCAATTGCCGGAGCTGAACAAAGCGCAGACCCGTAACAGATGTCAGCCATTACGCCAATATCTGTCAGGTCAGGTAATAAAAGGAAGGGAGGCTCAAGCCAGCTGGCTGAGCTTGCGATAGAGGGTACGTTCACTGATACCCAGCCGGGCTGCCAGCGCGCGATTGTCACCATCAAACTGCTGATGCAGCTGGCGCAGGTAGTGCTGCTCCTGCTCCGCCAGCGTCATCACTGGCAACGGTGTCGTAGCATCAGACTGCACAGTTACCACAGCCGCGCCCTCAGCCAGCCGGGACGGCAGGTGTTCGGGCCGTATCAGCCGATCATCCGTTAACAACACTGCCCGCTCCAGCAGGTTGCGCAACTCACGTATATTGCCCGGAAAGGCATATCCCCGCAGTACCGCCAGCGCAGACTCCGTAACCTGAACCTGCTCAGCACCGGGAATGCGCTTAAGCAGCACTTCACAGAGTAACGGCAGATCCTCCCAGCGTTCCGCCAGCCGTGGCAAGCCAATGGGAAAGGTGCTGATACGGTAATACAGATCCTGGCGAAAGGTACCCTGCGCTACCATCGCCTCAAGGTCCCGGTGCGTCGCACACACCAGCCGGAAATCCGCATGCTGCAACTCCAGCCCGCCGACGGTGCGGTAGTTGCCGGTTTCAATCAGCCGCAGCAGTTTCACCTGCAACCCCAGCGGTACTTCGCCAATTTCATCCAGAAACAGGGTGCCGCTGTGAGCTGCCGATACCAGCCCGGATTTCCGGCTGATCGCGCCAGTAAACGCCCCCCGCTCATGGCCAAACAGCTCACTCTCGAACAGATTTTCACTGAGCCCGGAACACTCAACGGTGACAAAGGACTGGTTGGCACGCGGGCTGCTCTCATGGACCGCACGGGCCACCAGCTCTTTACCGGTGCCCGACTCTCCCTGCAGTAATACGCTGATCTCACTGGGCGCTGCTCGCTGGACCATCGATAGCATCTGATTAAACGCAACCGAGCGCCCGACCAGCCCTTCACCCTGGGCATCGGCACAGGCACCGCGCACCAGGTGGATAATCTCCAGGTAATATTCCGCACGCTGCTGCGCGTTGAAAACCGGGATCATCTCAACATCCACATGCTCTTCACCGTGTTGGGTATTATGCAGGTGCAGTACTCGCTGCCGACTGCCGCTTTGCTGGCAGCCCTTTAGCGGGCACAGCTCCCCTGCCTGATCACAGGGTGCGGTATAGCCGTGGGACATTTCATAACAGTGCCCTCCAACCGGGGCCTGGTGGCCGTAGTAGCGAAGGTAAGCATGATTGACTGCCAGAATGCGGTAGTCGGGTGATAGTAGCGCGGCAGGCTCAGCCAGTGCTTCAAGCATACTGTTGAGCTCTGCCCCTGGCGCAGGCGTAAGGGTGGCCATTACATCTCGATTCAGGTTGTGTGTTGAGTCATTACCCATGGCCGCCCGACCATTGCCAGCCGTACGCTCTCAGGTGTATTCAGCGATGCTGCCAGTTGGGTTTACGCTTTTCGACGAACGCTTCAATGCCCTCTTTGGCATCGTCCAGCTGCAGGTTTTCAACCATGACGTTGCTGCAATGGGCGTAAGCCTCAGCCAGCGGCAGGTCCTTCTGCACATGATAGGCGCGCTTGCCCAGCACCAGGGTGGCACGGGATTTACTCGCAACCAGGCGAGCTTTCTGCATGGCAAAATCACTGATTGCCTCACGGGGTACAACCCAGTTGACCAGCCCGATCTCCGCCGCCCGGTGGGCATCCATTGCCTCACCCAGGTAGAGCATTTCCAGCGCATGCTTTGGCTGTACCGCACGGGTCAGCGCCACCATCGGGGTCGAACAGAACAGGCCGATATTAACTCCCGGCGTCGCAAAGCGGCTGTTATCCGCCGCCACCGCAAGATCGCAGCTGGCAACCAGCTGGCAGCCCGCAGCGGTCGCAATGCCGGTGACATGGGCAATAACAGGGATCGGAAGGTTGGTGATCTGCTGCATCAGTCTGGAGCAACGCTGGAAAGTCAGGCTATGGAATTCCTCTTCCGGTGAGGCCATGATCTGCTTGAGATCGTGGCCCGCACAGAAGCCACGCCCCTGGCCCCGAATCATCACGACTCTGACACTTTCGTCAGTCGCTATCTGATCCAGCATTTCAGACAGGCTCTCCATAAATTCAATGGACAGCGCATTATAGGCATCCGGGCGATTTAGCGTCAGTATACAAACGCCTTCCTGATCTTCACGTAACAGCGTGGCTTGAGACATGGCAATGCTTCCCTGTGGCTTGTTCATGGTTTGATCCAGTCAATCACTGTACTCCGGCAAACAAGCCAGGGAAAGCACCTATAGGTACGACAGACCTTCAACCTGAGCTGAAGGTCATCGGGCTATTGCTTCAGATCAAAGACCCAGCTGCTGGCGCAACTGCGCTTCAACCTGATCCACGCCTGTTCCATCCGGGAAGCTCAGGGCGATATAGGCATCACCACGCATCATCCGGTCAACTTCAGCCAGTACATGGGTGACGCCAGGCTGTGGCAGCAATGTCAGCTCAACTTCATTCAGCGAGGTCAACCAGCCTTGCGGACGGTATTCAAGTTCCTGATAGCAGCCCAGTGTCGACTGGAAGCCTGGCGCATTTACCTGACCCGACTCGACGTCAGTTTTTACCAGCTGCAAGCCACAGCGCTCAGCCGCCACCAGTACATCTATCATACCGGGTGTCGGCACAACATTGATCGGGTCAATATCATCGGCATCCAGTGCCAGATCAATTTCCAGCCCGGTCTGCAGCCAAACGGTGGAGCGGTTATCGCCACAGGCCAAAGCCGTGAGTGGGGTTTCTGGATGTATATCCAGCTGCATCGGTATCACCCGGCGATCCCCGGCCGCGATCTCAAAGGCGTGCGCCAGCTGCCAGCTCTGCAAAACATGGTTTTGTAATACGACTTCGTCATCGACTTCAGCTTTGATGCGCGTCATCAACGCCAGATTGAGCCCGGAGATGCCCTGAGACACCGCACCACCCTCAATCACCACCTCAACAGGTAATACACCACCTGGCTGAACGTCTGCGGCCAGTACAACCGTATCCACCTTCGCGCCGCCAATACCTACCGATGCCAGTACTTTCTTAAACATACACTTCCTTAACGTCTATGAACGAGTGGTTGTCAATGACGGTAACAGTATCAGATACAGGTGACAGGGCCAGCCCCACAAAACAGGTGGCTGCCATACTGGATAAGAAGAGGAATTAGCAGAAATGAAGAATTGGCAGGTATGGAAGGAATTTCATATCATCGGAAACGAAAAAGCCCCGCTCATATTGAGCAGGGCTTCTGAATTCGTGGCGGTGAGGGAGGGATTCGAACCCTCGATACGTTACCGTATACACACTTTCCAGGCGTGCTCCTTCGGCCACTCGGACACCTCACCGCATTGCTGATTGACGTTGCCGTGTCAGCGACGCGAATAATAGGGATAACCTGCTGTTCCTGCAAGCTTTTTTTAAAAAAAATTGAATATCAATTCAGCATCCCTGAACACCCGTCCTGTATCAGCCATCAAAGATATACAGACGCTAGAAGACTGGCCTCTGATAACCATTAACACCAGCGTTAACAACCTGTTGATTTTAAAGGATTTATCAATTGAATGAACAAAAAATAACCGCTACGATCAAGTCTCTTACACACCGTTTTATCCAGCACACTCACAGGAGGAAACCATGAAGGGAGAAAAAACAGTCATAGGGCACCTTAATAAGGTCCTGACCTATGAGCTGACATCCATTAACCAGTACTTTCTGCATGCTCGTATGTTCCGCAACTGGGGGCTGGAAGCACTCAACAGCAAAGCCTACAAAAAATCGATCAAGGACATGAAGCAGGCCGATGAACTGATCGAACGCATCCTGTTCCTGGAAGGCCTGCCCAACCTGCAGCACCTTGAGCGACTTCGCATCGGTGAGCACACGGCTGAAATGCTGTCCTGTGATATGGATTTCCAGATGGACCAGCTGACATTGCTGCGCGAGGCCATCGCCCATTGTGAAAGCGTCAAAGACTTCGTCAGCAGAGAATTGCTGCAAGGTATTCTGACGTATGAAGAGGAGCATGTTGACTGGATTGAAACCCAGCAGCACTTGCTCAGCGAACTGGGCAATGAAAATTACCTGCAATCAATGATGTAAGGAGGGACTCTCTATGAAAGGTAAGCAAACCGTTATCGACGCCCTGAACCGTCTGCTGGCCAGCGAACTGACCGCAATGGACCAGTACTTTATCCATTCACGGATGTACGACGACTGGGGCCTGCAAAAGTTGCATGAGCGGATCGCCCACGAATTCGAAGACGAAAAAGGCCATGCCTCACTGCTGATCGAGCGCATCCTGTTTCTGGAAGGCAAGCCCTGCATGGATAAGCGTGATGCACTCAACATCGGTACCGATGTACCCTCCATGTTGCGTAGCGATCTGGATGTTGAATACGCCGTGGATGCCATGCTGAAAGACACTATCGCCCTGTGTGAGCAAGAGCAGGATTATCAGACCCGTAATATGCTGAATACATTACTGGAAGATACCGAGATGGATCATGCTTACTGGCTGGAAAAGCAGTTGGGGCTTATCAGCCGTATTGGTCTTCAGAATTACACTCAGTCTCAAATGGGCTAGTCCTGCACCTCAGGGCCCTGCCAGTGGGCCCTGAAAGCAAAAGATCACAGGCCAATACTCAATGACTCAGTTCTATATACCGCAACCATTCGCCACATGATTAATCCTCTACTATTGTAAAAACCATAGAAAAGTCTAATTTTCAACAAAGAAAGTATCAACGAAAAGACACGATAGTTCAGCGAGTAGCTCATTAGAAATCGTAACAGGAAGATATCAGGAAAATAAAATTAGCAGGGATTTTAAAACGAGAGTAAAGAAAGGATATAACAGCAGAATTAATGGCGGTGAGGGAGGGATTCGAACCCTCGATACGTTACCGTATACACACTTTCCAGGCGTGCTCCTTCGGCCACTCGGACACCTCACCAGCAGAGGGGCGTACTATACGCACCACATCCCCTATACGCAACCTCTATAATAAAACTTTACTGCAATTTGCCGGATGGATGCCGAAGGTACACCACTCAGCCACTTATCACGGCAAAACCCTGCCACCCTAAGTCACACAATGAATATATAACTCATTGTTTTTAAACAGCCACTCTCGTCTACCATCACGGCACAAAAATTGCTTTGGTACGGTTAAGCAATATGAAAGGAGTCAACCCGTGGCCATATTAGACAAACTTCTAAACCGCAGTGAGCCTGCACCTCCATGTAACGCAACACGCGTCGACACGAAAATGTCTGACGAGGAAAAAGAGCTGGAATTACAGCGGCTCAGGGAGGAAGGCAACCAGATTCGAACTAAAGAAGAAGAAGAAGATTATCAGCGTAAATTACAGTCGATGCGTTCACGCGGAATTCCGCTACGCCTGGTTTCAAAGACAGACTGGGAAAGACGCCGGGCTCGCATGCAACAACGACACATGGTTGCCTGAACAGCAGATATAAAAAAGCCGCCTGAACAGGCGGCTTAAATATTTCAGCGTAAGAAAGAGAACCACTCAGGCCCAAGACTCCAGGCCTGTTTTAACAGATACAGGCTTCGTGACCTGAAGTAACAAGACCAACAAGTCTACCGGCCAGTCACGACTTTCCTGTCAGTCCGCCTGACGACGTAAGAATGCAGGGATATCAAGAAATTCCATATCATCCGTACCTGTTCTCAGGGCGGGTTCAGGAATATTGCTATTACTACCACCCTGCACGGCCGTCATACCCGGTTGCCGGTTCCGCAAGACCGTCGGCAACTCAAGCTGGCTGAAGTCGGCGGGGTGCTGAGGCGCAGTACGGGTCGTCGCTGTACCACCGTTCGCAACCTTGACTTCACGATTTATTGACCGACCCAGGCCGGTTGCAACCACTGTCACCGACAACTCATCCGTCATTTCTGGATCAATCACCGTACCGACAACAATTGTTGCTTCGTCAGAAGCATACTCATCAACGATTTCACCAACTTCAGAAAACTCGCCCAGACTCAAATCCAGCCCGGCAGTAATGTTAACAAGGATACCTGCCGCCCCCTTAAGGTCGACATCTTCTAGCAGCGGGCTTTTAATCGCGGCTTCGGTTGCCTGAATAGCCCGGCCATCACCTCGACCACGGCCCGTTCCCATCATTGCCATACCCATCGCTGACATTACAGTGCGCACGTCAGCAAAATCGACATTGATCATACCTGGCCGGATGATCAGATCAGCCACCCCCTGCACCGCCCCTTTAAGAACGTCGTTGGCAGCATTGAATGCATTCATTAAACTGCAGTTCTTGCCGAGTACTGGCAGCAATTTTTCATTCGGGATGATGATCAAAGAGTCAACGCAGTCTTCCAGCTCTCTGATACCCTGCTCCGATATCTTCAGTCGTTTACGCCCTTCAAATGGAAATGGCTTGGTAACCACAGCAACCGTGAGAATCCCCATTTCACGAGCAACACTGGCAACCACCGGCGCGGCTCCGGTTCCGGTGCCCCCCCCCATGCCAGCGGTAATGAAGACCATATCAGCACCTGACAACATCTCAGCCAGGCGCTCACGGTCTTCCACCGCCGCCTGACGGCCGATATCCGGATTTGCTCCCGCACCCAGCCCTTTTGTAAGCTCAGTACCAATCTGCAGGACCGTACGAGCGGCCATATTATTGAGCGCCTGAGCATCTGTATTTGCACAGATAAACTCAACCCCCTCAACATCAGTGCTCACCATGTGCTGCACAGCGTTACCGCCACCACCACCGACACCAATCACCTTGATAACAGCGTTTTGCGGAACGCTATCCACCATTTCAAACATTTGCGGTTCTCCTTCCAGAGCATCAGTAACAGAGCGCTGCCTCGGCTACTGACTCTAATGTCACAACACTGTTATGTGGCCTCTTCATACACAGAAAGAGGCACTGATCGATCACCTGCGGGCATTCGCCGCAAAGAGCACCGTGATCCGACGACTACACTTTATACGCCCAGAGCCCAAGAATCAGTCTTCAGCCCTTCCTGCCCCCTCAGGCAAGCGATCTATTTCGGTAAACTATACTGACAATATTACCAAATAAGCAAAATTCGAACCAATATGAAAAATAATAATAAACCAGTGCGCGTGCGGTTAATATCAAGATATTTGATAGCACATAATTAATTCATGACAATAATCGGCAACCCATTGCCACCCGCCGGTAAATTTTCACCGATACAGGTATCGCCGGAGACACTCATAAATCACCAACGGAAAGCATAATATGACAGTGTTATCACAGAACTGCACCCGAACAGGTAACAGTGAAAGCGGGCCATACAGCCCACCCTTTCAGAGTCTACTGGCAATCAACCTGTATTCCAGCTAACGCTGATAACTATAGTGAACCGGCATATTACGCCAACCGATGAGATCAGGGTTTTGCATCAGATACTGACGTATCGATGTCAGGCCATCCGCCAGAAAGGTCGTATCCATAAAATTGCCAATAGCCTCTGGACCTGCACTGCCAGCAGACTGCAGGCAAAATACCAGATACTCCGGGTATGGCAGAATATCATCGCGCCAGATTGCTCCACGGTAATACTGACCTACCCGCTGCTGGTATTCAGAGTCAGTAATACACTTATTCAACTTATAGTCGCGATCATTCAAGCCTGTGCACATACGACCCAGCCCCGACTTACCACGCATATCAATTGTCTCAACTTCAATCCAGCGAAAACGGTGCTCACGCTCATACAACGCTTCAAACGCTTCTTCAGGCATCTCAAACTGAGAGCATATCATCGCCGACTCTGGTGCAATTTCTGTTGAGCAGGAGGCTATTTCCAGGCTGGCTTCTGAAACTTTGTAGTCACGAAAAAACACGATGCCAACTTTATTAAAAATACGCCGATACCCAGGCACCTCAACCAGCCTGAAGTTGACCAGACCCGGCACGGTTTCACGTGCAGAGGCTTCAGATAGCAAAGACCCATAACCAACCACTGAGATCAAGATTCCATTCCTCCAGAGTCACTTTCCCTTGCCGCCACTAACATAGTATCCGGCAACTGCTTCTTACCCGTTGCACCCAGCTTATTCAGCATAGCCGCCTGACTTACCAGGTTACCACGCCCCTGGTACAGCCGGTTACGGCTCATATCAAACGCACTTTGCGCACGACCCAGGTGACGCCCGACATCATCCATCGACTCTATAAAGCCGACAAATTTATCATGTAGCTCACCGCCTCGACGGGCGATCTCTTCAGAATTTTGACTCTGACGCTCATAGCGCCAGATATTATGAATAGTCCGCAATGTTACCAGCAAGGTTGAAGGACTGACCAGAATAATATTGCGTGCGAACGCATCACTGAATAACTGCTGATCCTGCTCAAGCGCCAATAAAAAGGCCCCCTCAACCGGCACAAACAGCAAAACAAAATCCAGCGACCGGACCCCCTCAAGCTTTTCATACGACTTATCTGATAACCCGCGAATATGACCCCGCAAAGAACTCAGGTGTGCTTTCAGGTGCCCCAGCCGACGTATCTCATCTTCACTGCTGCAGTATTTCTCATATGCAGTAAGCGATACCTTGGAGTCAACAATCACATCTTTATTATCAGGCAGACGGACAATCACATCGGGCTGATAGCGACGCCCAGCCTGCTGTAAAGAGACCTGCGTCTCAAACTCAAAACCCTCACGTAACCCGGATTGCTCAAGCACCCGCGCCAGTATCACCTCACCCCAGTTGCCCTGGGTTTTATTCTCACCCTTCAGCGCCTGTGTCAGGTTTACCGTATCCTGGCTCATCTGCAAGTTAAGTGCTTTAAGCTGGAGGATCTGCTCATGCAGGGCCCGGCGATCCTTCGCCTCGGTGTCGTAGCTATCCTCAACACGCTGCTTAAACTCACCCAGCTGCTGGCGTAAAGGCCCAAGCAGATGGCCAAGCTGCTCCTGACTGTTATGACTGAAGCTGGCCGCCTTTTCATCAAAAATCCGGTTGGCCAGATTCTGAAAATCAGCTTTCAGCTGAACACGGGCAGACTCCAGCGCCTGTAACTTATCGTCATGGGACTCACGCTCGACTTCCAGCCGTGTTTCCAGCTCAGTAATCACATCGGCCCGGGCAGCCAATGCGCGCTGTAACTGCTCCTGCTGTTGCTGGCGCTCAAGCAGCTGCGACGCAAACTCAGGTAAGCGGGCATTTTCCACCTCCAGTCGCGTCAACTCGAGTGCCTGCATCTGTATCTGCTGTTGCAAGCCCGCACGCTGATTCAGCAGCCAGAAAACCACGATCAGCAACAACGCAGCCAGGGGCAGTAACAGCACAACGTTATCCATCATAATCTACCAGTAATAATACAGCGCCCCGATCGCCACCAGCACCAGCGGCATCATCAGATAAAGCGACCGTGCATCACCCAGCGCGCGTTGAAAAACCAGCAAATAAACCGCCGGAAAGCTGAAAAACAGACAGGTCGCCGGAATCCACAAATCCAGCTGGCGAATGCCGTAAGCCATCGCGCCGATCAGCGTTAATGCTGCCAGGTTTCCCGACAGAATAACGGCCACCTGACCATTACTGGTTTTCGCGAACTCAGGCTTATCCTCTTCAGCCAGCTTATTAATACCACTGGCGCTCAACGCCCCAGCCATTGAAACAAAACCGGTAACCAGAAAAATCCACAGCGGATCAACAACCATTATTATCTCCTGCTCAAATCAGCCCGTATTGTACGGTATCTATCCAGACTGTCCCACTGGATAAACGCCTGGCAGCCAGCATTGTTTAACGTACAATACTGGCTGCATTTATCAGGAGTCGAGACGTGATCAGGTATATCCGCAGACTGGTTTACCAGCATCTGAAGCAGACCAGTGGTCAGGCCGTCATACTATTGCTGGCAACCTACATTACGCTCAGCTGGTTGCTGCTTAACTGGAGTCAGGAAGATGCCCTGCTGGGCAATAATTTCTTTTACTGGCTGATGGTCACCGCATCTACCGTCGGTTATGGCGACCTGTCGCCCAGCACCGATAGCGGAAAAATTATTACCAGTCTGTTTATTATCCCGGTCGGCCTCAGCCTGTTTGCACTGGTGATCGGTAAAGTCGCCGCGTTCGGCGCCTACCAATGGAGAAAAGGCATTATGGGCGCCAAAACGCTCGATCTGGAAAATCATATTCTGGTGATCGGCTGGGACGGCCCACGCACCCTGTCATTACTGGCCCTGCTAAAACTGGAAGCGGAGCAGAATCTCAAGCGTACCATCTGCCTGTATACCACTCAGGAGATGGAAAACCCGCTGCCAGGTGAAATCGAATTTATCCGTGGCCCCAGCTTTAACGATGATCCGGCCATGGCCCGCGCCTGCGTCACAACGGCCTCCACCATTATCGTCGATACCGCCAGCGATGACAGCACCCTGGCCGCCGCCCTGTTTGCCGCTAACCTGAACAGCCAGGCCCATATGATCGCCTACTTCCGCAATGACGCCCTGAGCAAGCTGCTCAAACAACATTGCCACAAAGTTGAGTGTGCGCCATCCGTATCCACCGAGCTGCTGGTCAAAGCAGCGATGGACCCAGGCTCCAGCGCGTTACACCAGGAGCTGGTCAACGCTGGGCGTGGCATGACACAGTATTCTGTTGTTTATCCAATCGGTAGCCCCGTCATGCGGGTTGGGGAGGTCTATACCAGCCTCAAACAACAGTATGGCGTCACCCTGCTGGCCGTTGCCGATGACACCTACACAGCACCCAGCCTGAATCCGGCTCTGGACCTGTGTATCCAGCCCGGGTCCGTGATTTATTACATTGCCGACCAGCGCATACACCACTTCGACTGGGCCAGTCTGATTCTGGCCGCCGAATAAGCAATCGGCAACGAAGCCGCTACAGCGCCTGAAACCATAAAAATGGTATTATCACCCCATTCATTCGCAGCGCCTTCAACACCCTTGAAAGCGCCTGCCTGTCCTTTTGATGTCTGAAGGTACCTGTAACACCATGCCTGACTACCTGGTCCACGAAGCAATTGAAGATTACGCCTTTCTCAGCACCGGCGCAGAGCCCGAGCTGCTGCAGGAGCTGATTGACGCCACCAATGAAAACATGGGCTGGCCCCAGAAGCTCTCTGGCCGCCTGGTCGGACGTACGCTGAGCATGCTGTCCCACCTGGTGCAGCCAAAAAATGCACTGGAAATCGGCATGTTCACCGGCTATTCCGCCCTGTCTATTGCGGAAGGGGTGCCCGATGATGGCAAGCTGATCTGCTGCGAAACCAATCCGCGCGCCATCGATTTTGCGAAAACGTTCTATGACCGCAGCCCCCACGGACACAAGATTGAGGTCATCTTCGGTCGCGCCATGGACACCCTCGACCAGCTAGACATGGAACTGGACTTCACTTTCATTGATGCCGACAAGCGTAACTACCTCAATTATTACGAACGTGTTCTGGAAATGACCCGCCCAGGCGGCCTGATCGTGCTCGACAACGTACTGTGGTCCGGCAAAGTTATCCAGCCAGAGTCCGAGATTGACGATGTACTGGTTGAATTGAACCAGCGCATCGCTGCCGACTCCAATGTAGAGAATGTATTCCTGACCGTCCGTGACGGTGTCAACGTCGTTCGTAAGGTACGCTGATGGGTAACCCGACCTTTTCTCTACAGTCTGACCATATCCTGATCCTTGATCAGCGGATCCGTATTGAGCGGGCGGGCGATCTGCTTGAACGCTATGTCCAGACAGAAGACAACGCACCGTTGATGGCCAGCCTGCGTCCGGTACGCGATCACTACCTCAGCGACCTGGACCAGATTGCCAGCCCGGCGGAAGTTGTCGGCCTGATTGCCTGGTTATTGCGGGACAACAACATCCAGCACCAGGGCGAGTCCTTCGCAGAAACAGCCGACCGGCTTTGCGACCTGGACAACAACACCGATAGCACTCTGTACAGCACCCTGATTTACCACCTGCGGGATGCCATTGAGCGACTGGATGACCTGGCGCTCTTCGAGGACTGATTACGATGCGCAAACGGCTGAGCTGGTTTCTGATCTTTATTCTGATTCTCGGCGCAGCCTATGCAGCTATCCCCTGGGCTGCCCGCCAGGTTGTGGAGATCTGGCTGGTGGATCAGGGCTTCAACAACCCCCGATTTTCCATCAGCCACCCGGCCTGGAACGAGTTCCAGATCAACGAGATCAGCCTCAGTCAGGAAGACGCCGAACGCCGCATGGCGCTTGATGCAGGCCCGATCCTGATCCGCTACCACCCTGCCCGGCTTCTGCTCAATCAGCAACTGACCGACATTCAGATACCCACCGCCCGCCTCAGCCTCCACTATAAGCCCGCCATTCACACCAACACCGGGCCTGCTGGCGAACTGGCAATCCTCCCCCTGCTACCCACCCGGTTAATCGGCCTGTTGCCCGCCGACCGCCTGCTGGTCGGCGAGCTGGCGATACAGATCAGTACACCTCAGCGGCCCGACTGGCATTTGCGCGGCTCACTTGACCTCACTGACTATCAGCTGCAGAGCCGAGTACATATGCGCTATGGCCTGGAGGAACTGGGCTGGAGCGATATCCGGTTTGATGACCACAACCAGTTCAGCCTGAAAATGCTCTATAACAACGAGGCCTTTATCAATGTCGAAGGTAACATCGAGCAGAGCGACCTGCTGACCCTGAACATTGACCAGCAAACACACCTGACTCGATTACGGCAATGGCTATCCGTTATCGAGCCCGACATCCAGAACTGGCCCGTCTTCAGTGGTAAGGTAAGCAGCTCAGGGTATATCCGCCTTCCGCTCACCCTGTCTTTTGACGATACACGCTGGTTCGATCAGCTACAGGCAAAACAGCAACTGACCACCGCCATCGCACTGGCCCAGCCCAGCCCGGAACTCAGTCAGTTAGTTATCAAGAGCAAACAGCAGCTGCAACTTGAAAACGGCACCCTCAGCATCACTCTCAAACCAGACAGCCAGATTAAAGCCACACCCGCTATCACCGACCTGCCACTGCCACCACTGACCGCAAAACTGGCTACCCCTTTTACCCTGACGATTCCAATGCACGCACCACAGCAGACAACGGCCAGTGCCTTGCAGCTGACGTTCAGCGCCCCACCCATCCGCCATAACGACAGGGTAATACGCAGCGGGCCAGTCTCTCTAAACCTGGCTCCCTTCACCGCAGGCGACAGCTCACTGGAGGGCACACTGTCAGTGCCATCACTGCGCATTAGTCAGCCAGGCCAGCACTGGCCTGTACTGCAGATCAGCAACCAGTTCCAGCTCAACCCGGACCAGCTGCAGAACCGCTTTAAAATCAGCGCAAACGATACACCACTGAGTATGGAAGGCACCGCCAGCTGGCATACCGACAACAACCGGGCCGATTTCAACTGGCAGCTGCAGCCCATCGGGCTAAAAAAGATTGAACACCTGATCGCCCGCTACTACCCGGCACTCCCCGCCGAACTTCAGCTCAGCGCGGGCTTGCTGGAACATCACGGTTTTGGCCGCTGGCAGAACAGTCAGCTAAATCTGACACTACGCCAGACTATTCGTGATCTGCGTTTTAACTGGGACCACCTGGCAGGCCAGCAGGGGCAATGGCGCTCCGAACTCCGACTGCGGCCCGATGGCAGCTGGCGAGATAAAGGTCAGCTACGGCTTGGCTTGCTCGATGCAGGCCTGCCGCTGGAAAACCTGATCGGCGACTATGAAGTCAACAGCGATCGTCGTGGCAACCTGAGTGTCACCCTGAGGAATAGCCAGTGCGATCTGCTCGGCGGCCATATCAACCTCAGCCCACTTCACTACAATCAGGCACAGGACCAGTTCAGCACCCTCCTTAATGTTGAACAGTTGCAGCTGGCACAGATTCTGGCACTCGAAAACCAGCAAGGCCTTAGTGGCGAAGGTCGGATTTCAGGCACCCTGCCCCTTAACTATCAGCGCGGCCAGTTTACGATTACCAATGGCCAGCTCAGCAGTCTGCAGCCGGGAGGCGTTATACGCTTTCAGGCCACCCCGGAGGTGGCTGCAATTGCCAGTACAAATGCAGGCCTGAGTATGGCGCTGGAAGCATTATCTGATTTCCGATATAAGCAGCTTACGATTGGCGTAACCTATCATGCAGACGGTACGGCATTACTGGATACCCGATTAAAAGGAAAAAACCCTGGCTGGAATAATGGCAGAGCAGTCAATCTTGGCGTTAATGTTGAAGAAAATCTGCCCAAACTTATACAGACATTACAGATCACAGACCAATTGACGGAATCACTTAAGAAGCGTTACCGTTAACCTATATACCTGATTTGATAAACGGAGAACCCGATGTATCGCCCCCAATTGATGTTATACCTGCTAATAACCCTGGGGGGAGCCGCGATAATGAGTGGTTGCTCCCCAAAAGTTGAAGTCACCGTACCCAACGAACCCATCACTATTAACCTGAACGTCAAAATAGAACATGAAATTCTGGTTAAAGTAGATAGAGAAATCGATGATTTGCTCCAGGACAACAGTGACCTCTTCTAGGAGATTCAGTGAAATGAAACGGCTTTTATTCACACTTTTTGCAACATTACTGTTCAGCCAGGCATCCTGGGCACTTTCAATGAATGGCGCAAAAGCACAGGGGCTGATTGGTGAGCGCAGTAACGGTTATCTGGGTATTGTGGTCAATAAACCAGACCCAGCGATCAAAGTACTGGTCGAAGATATTAACCGAAAACGCCGGTCGGCATACCAGGGCCGGGCTCAGAAGGCAGGGGTAAACCTGAAAGTGATCGAACTACGTATTGGCGAACGCCTGCGAAGTCGCGCATCGGCAGGTCAGTTTGTTCAGGATGCCCACGGGCAATGGAAACGAAAATAGCCCGACAGAACAGGTAATCGCCGTGAGCCAGTATAACGATCCGCCCAGACACTACCGATTCGTTAACTTTTTTGGACTGGCAACCAGTGCAGGCACACTGCTACTGATTACACCCCAGCTGGCTCCCGGCACCTGTGCGCTATGCTCGCTTGCGCAGTTCGCCTTAGTGGCTATCAGCGGCCTGTCTCTGCTAGCCTGGTTACAGAACCCCCAACGCGCAGGCCAGCGTACTTACGCTACTCTTAACCTGTTACTGGCCACCCCCATCCTTGTCAGCCTGACACTGTCCGCATGGCTTCAGCATAAAGGCCAACTGAGTAGCTGTACCAGCCTGCTCAACACCGGCCTGAACAACCTCACCCCCTACCTGCCTGCCGACATTAACCTGATACAGACCGTTTCTGGCAACCAGCCCTGCCATATCAGCAGCATCACCATCTCAGGCGTTGACCTGGCCTACATCCTTATCGCTGCCTTTACACTGTTAACGATTATCAATTGGGTACAGCTCAATCGAAAGGCCCTGGAACGCTCGCTCTTTATCTAGGGGACAGGCTTTTCAGCGTTTTTCAGGCACAAAAAAACCTCCTTATGGAGGTTTTTTTGTGCCTGACCCCAAGGATCAGTTCATCAGTTCACGAATGGACTGGTGAGTCGGGAACTGAGAAATATTTTCAACCCGGATCGTGCGGTCGCTGGATTTGGTAACAGTATAACAGCGCGCTTTTCGATCACTTCCCTGATAATGACCATCTACTTCGAAATTTTCACCGTCAACCGCAAGGATAGCGATCTTACGTGTCGTGTTTTCGGTCTGCATTGTCTTTCCCTTTTTTAAGCTGTCATCAGCAGTAGCTTGTGGCCACGACTGTGCGTTCTGGCTTTTTGTAGTTTTAGTACAAACAATGATAGCCTAACTGAGAAATATGGCAACGGAATGACTGAAAACTGACAGAAAAAGGTCATTCATGAAATAAAACTACAAGATTATTCCCGGGCATCCCAGCCCACAGACAATAAAAAGGGCCGCCACAGGCGACCCTTAGATCATCTTGCCGGTCACACCAGCCTCCTACGTCTGGCCGGTTACAACAGGCCGCTGGGGGTCACGAATCCACTCACTCCAGGACCCGGGGTACAAGTGGGAACCCGCCAGCCCGGCAATTTCCATCGCCAGCTGGTTGTGACAGGCGGTAATACCAGAACCACACATATGCACCACGGTCTCGGGAGAGCGACCTGCCAGCACCTCACACCACTCGGCGTGTAGTACACCAGCAGGCTTAAACTGACCATCAACAAGGTTATCCATCAGGGGCCGGCTCAACGCCCCGGGCACATGCCCGGCAACCGGATCAATGGGCTCCTGCTGCCCCTCAAAACGAGCCGCTGCACGGGCGTCAATCAGGGTAACCAACTGATCACTTAATTGTTGCTGTAACTCAGTTACCGATAGCGCCATCTCATGCTGGAGGTGGTATTCAAACTCACCACTTTGCACCATTACCGGTTTCTGACTCACCTCCATCTCATCTCCCAGCCAGGCGGGATAACCACCATTGAGCAACGCAACATTGGTATGACCCATCCAGCGCAACAACCACCAGGCCCGAGCAGCCATGGCTCCGCCGACATCGTCATATACCACCACCTGGCGGCCAGCAGACAAACCCAGCGCTGCCAGCCGGTTAGCCAGTCGCTCTGGTCGGGGTAACGGATGGCGGCCCGACAGTGGTGTAATTTCTGCCGACAGATCATCTTCCATATGCAGGTAGAATGCCCCTGGAATATGCCCGCCAGCATACGCTCGCCGCCCGGCATCGGTGTCCGCCAGATCAAAACGGCAATCCAGCACCAGCCATTCACCCAGGTGATCGTTTAACTGCTCTGTACTTACCAGTGTGGTATACATCGCTTTCTCCTTGGACCGCTGGCCACCTCTGCAGGTGGCAGACCCATTCGGCTTAACCCAGGTACCGGGACAGCTCTTCGCGCAACACATCCAGCTCATTTTCAGCTTTCTGGCGTGCTTTTTTCTTCAGGCTTTCTACCTGCAGCGCTTTTTCTGCCAGTACCGCCTGTGCCTCTGCAGCCTTATCATCAGCGGCTTCAACCCGCTCAATCTCACGCTTAAGCTGCATCACAATTGCGCGACGACGGCCCTGTTCAGCCCGCGCAATATCTTCAGCACTTTTCTCTTTTTTCACCGTCTCATCCGTCTTGATGGCCGGCACATAAGTCAGCGGACGAATACCCGTCGCTGCCAGGATGTTGCCAATAAACGGTGCAGAGTGCTCACGGGCTTTTACGGCCCCCTTTTGCAACTGCGCTTCAACATAGCCCAGATCATCCATCAAATCATTGTAACGTTGGCGCGGTGCTTCCAGTTGGGCATTAAGGAACTCAAACAGTTCCGTTTTTGCATCACCCCAACCAATGCCCTCCGCGAAACGGTTACGCATGGCAGCGTTTTCCGCCTCACTGGCAAACAGGCTATAAAGCTGAAACAGCGTACTGCTATCAGCATCTTTCGGTTCACCCGGCGCGCGGGTATCCGTTTTTATCTGGTTTATCAATTTGCGCAGCTGATCTGTACTGGAGAATAGCGGAATCGTATTGTCGTAGCTTTTCGACATTTTACGGCCATCCAGACCCGGGATCAGCTGAGTCGCTTCATCTACCTGTGCCTGCGGCAGAGAGAATAAAGGCTCAAAGCCATGGTTAAAACGACCCGCAATATCACGTGCCATCTCAATATGCTGGATCTGATCTTTACCCACCGGAATAATATCGGCGTTAAACATCAAAATATCAGCGGCCATCAGAATGGGGTAAGAAAACAGCCCCATGGTGACGCCGTCATCCAGATCCTCTTTACCCGCATCACGGTTGGCATCCACCGACGCTTTGTAAGCATGGGCCCGATTCATCAGACCTTTAGAGGTCATACAGGTTAGTAGCCAGGTCAGTTGCGGGATCTCGGGGATATCACTCTGGCGGTAGAATGTCGCCACATCCGTATCCAGCCCTAACGCCAGCCAGGTGGCGGCAATCTCCTGAGTGGAGCGGGCGACACGCTCGGGCTCATGACACTTGATCAGTGCATGATAATCCGCGAGGAAAAAGTAGCTGTTATAAGCAGGGTTAAGGCTGGCTTCAATCGCGGGCTTGATCGCCCCCAGGTAGTTACCAATATGGGGCGTACCGGTTGTCGTGATACCGGTCAGAACTGTTTGCTTGCTCATCTGTAATCTTTATCTGAAGTACGGAAAATGGCAGTCATCATAACGTAATTCAGCCGCACCTTCGCGGCCATAGCGCAACAAGTTGTGCTTAATACTGACAGGAGCCCGGTCAGCATCAGCAATAACTCACCTCACCGGCCTGCGCGAATAAAAATGCCTGCCTTGTAATAACTATCTCGTCTTTTTAAATAACAACTCGATCTAATTGAATAGATACTGTTTCAAACGCTCCAGTAACAAAATAACCATTAAAAAACAGCTGGTTACTGAGAAAGCTAATCAATATGACTGAATAAAAACACCTTTGACAGCCCGTACTCACTGGCCAACACTGTGACTAACGTATGACGGCAGCAGGAGATCACCCGTGGATACCTCATCACATACCCTCAACGCACTGTTTTCGCAGTTGGGGCTACCCAGCAGTGATCTCGAGATTGATCGCTTTATAGCAACGCATCAGCTCTATAGCGATGTAATCACCCTGGCTGATGCAACGTTCTGGTCTGCGTCACAGGCCAGTTTTTTACGCGAGGCACTTGATCAGGACGCCGACTGGTGTGAACTGGTCGACACACTGGACAGCCGTTTACGCGCAAACTGACCCTTTAAAAGGTGCCACCACATCCAGCTGGCACCCCAGGACTACACCTTTCATTCTCCAAACTCCCACCGGTGCTTGCGCCGGTTTTTTTTGCCTGTCTGTCGACAGCACAAAGCACTCATCGCTATCATGGCGCTACCGCCTAAACCGACAGATAACTGACAATGCTGATAGTCATATCCCCTGCAAAAAATCTGGATTACGAGACGCCTGCAACCACCGCAGCCACCAGCCAGCCCGATTTCCTGACCCATAGTCAGGAATTGATCGATCAGCTGTGCGAGCTCTCGGTGCAGGATGTTGCTGAACTGATGAAACTGAGCGACAAGCTGTCCAGCCTGAATGTCGCCCGTTACCAGTCGTTCTGCCTGCCCTTCAACACAGACAACGCGAAACAGGCCATTCTGGCTTTTAACGGTGATGTCTACAGCGGGCTGGATGCGCCCAGCCTCAACGACAGCCAGCTGCAGTTCGCCCAGCAACATCTACGAATCCTGTCGGGCCTGTATGGCCTGCTGCGTCCACTGGACCTGATGCAGCCCTACCGGCTGGAGATGGGTACAAAATTTACCAATGAACGCGGCAAGGATCTGTACCAGTTCTGGGGGACTCTGCTGACCGATGAGCTAAATCGCCTGCTGGCTGAACAGGCCGAACCGGCACTCATCAACCTGGCATCCAATGAGTATTTTAAAGCCGTTAAACCCCGCAATCTGCAGGGACGGCTGATTACGCCAGTGTTCAAAGACCTGAAGAACGGCCAGTACAAAATCATCAGCTTCTACGCCAAAAAAGCCCGTGGCCTGATGAGCCGCTACATCATTGAGAACGAGTTGAGCCAGGTAGAACAGCTCAAAGACTTTGACCTGGCCGGTTACCGCTTCGCCCCCACGATGTCCGAAGGTGACAGCTGGGTTTTCACCCGCGACAGCCCGGAGTAAAGCACTGACTCAGAGCCCTGCCAGGGCTCTACCCTGGCAGTCACACCCCAGGCATTTGGTCAGCCCACCCGCAGCCATGCCAACCTGCTGAGAATGTGGGCCGAAACCTGACCCACTCACCGCGAACGAAAGCCACAACATCGACTGAGCAGAAACGAAAAGGGCCGCCTTGCGGCAGCCCCTTGTCAACACAACACGGCGTCTAGAATCGCTTTACAGCGTTTTCAGATACTCGACCAGCGCCCAGCGCTCATCTTCACCCAGGCCACGGCCAATCACGCCTTTACCGGTGCGAGCATCGGTAAATTCATGACCAACATTGGTGTTACCCTGCTGCGCGGTATTAAGCTGGAATGGTCCCTGATCATATTTGTAGCCCACCATGATCGGGTCAAACTCCAGGCTGCCCAGGAAGATATTCTCAGGCCGTTCTGCAACTGGAGACAACATATGGTAAAGCGTTGGTACAGAACCGTTATGCAGGAACGGCGCGGTCGCCCAGATACCGTTCAGTGGACGGGCCTTATACCCGGCTCCAGCCTGCAAACAGTTCAGACGATCGCCATCCATCCGCTGTTTTTCAGCGCCAGTGACATCATGAGTGTTGTACCAGAAGTTATTCACTTCCTGCACCGTTGCCCCCAGTGCCGCAGCAAACAGCACATTACCTTTGTCATCCACCAGCTTGCTCATCGGGAACGGCTGGCAACCCCCATTGTATTTACCGCCAGCGTTATATGCCTGATCAGACTTGTCGCCCGCCAGACCTTTAAGCGCATAATCAGGCACCAGATAGATTGATGTCTCCGGATCCATCTCCATCTGGCTGATGTTCACTTTACGGGTTTGCAGCACATCCGCCTGAGCAGAGTCCGTACCCACTTCATCCAGCGGGATCAGATTCATCGCAATCAGACGATTATCAGCAGTGCCCTTAGCAGCCCAGACACTTTCCTGCCAGAACCGCGCGGAATTAACCGGTGGCATATGGCATTTTTCACAGTTTTCAACGTACAGCTGCTCACCTTTGGCTGCCAATCCTTTATCGATCGGCGGAAGGATTTTCTCAGGCCACTCAGGTGCCTGCAGCCCGCCCAGTTTTTTCTGCTCATACGGGTTTTCCTTCCCCGCCAGCAGGGTTTCCATCCAGTCCAGGTTATCCAGCGGAATCGTTGAAGCGAACTGAGGTACAGGCTTGCCATCTGGCGTGGGCTTCAGGTTAACTCCAGCGGAAACACCCAGTGACTCACCAGCATTACGGACCATCGGTTGCATCACCGAGCCATCATACTGTACCCAGTCAAACCAGGAGGTGGTCCAGATATGCGGATAGTTAACCGGTGCATTGGTGGCGTGGTTATTGGCCGGGTTCTGCAAGTCACTGCTAAACACCGCATTACCAATGCGGTTCAGCGCATCCAGCCGGGTAAAGCCTTCTTCCAGTGAGGCATTCTGCTTCAGTGCGACCCGGACACGTTTGATGATCGATGCTTTATTGTTGTCACTGGCCAGGGCTTCATCCAGTGCAGCATGGTCCTTCGCCTCCAGACCTTCCAGCGCGGCTTTAAGCAGAACTTTGATCGTGGTAGTCATGTCCTTTTTCAGCTGCTTGCTGGTTGCAGCGCTGTACTGTTCACCCAGTACACGACGAGCAAAACGATCAAAGCGGGTCGGAATCAGGCGGGTTTCCAGCATGGTGCGCATCAGCACCTTGGTCAGCCCGGTCAAATCGCTCATCGCCGGGCCACCATCGAAGTACAGAGCCTGACCCTGGTACTCCATCTGGCCGGTATGACAGGCAGCACAGGTCAGTCCCAGTGCGGTGACCTTACGTTCCAGAATCGGGTTGTAAAAATCGTCCATCAGCGCAAAGCCAACCGGCAGGCCGCTACGGTTTACCTGCCGGTCAGGGTTGCCTGGAATAAAGCCCAGCGACTCCGGCAGATAATCAGGGTCACTCAGTAACTTGCCCTGCAAGCCATTCCAGATACCTGGCTGTTCCAGGCTATCAAACCAGTCAAACGGAATCGGCAGCGTTGATGTGCCCTGGGTGATGTAGTGGAATTTCTGGCGCTCGGCGTCGGTCCAGCCCTGCTCCATCCAGACACCATTAGTTTCAACCGTTTGCGCTGGCGGCGTTGCCGCACACGATGCCAGCACCATGGCGCTGGCCATCAATAAAACCGAACGTTTCACCTGCATTATTCTTATCCTTTTCTGTCATTGATCCATTACAGACACGCTGAGCAGCGCTGAAAAACAGGTCTGATTAGCTGCATCAGGGCCTGATAACTTGATGGAAGGAACAATACAGAATGAACCAGAGCGGTCAATAAAACTTCACTGATCAGCCTTAAAAACAACTGGCAATAACACAGAATAGTGCCCGGGTAACTCATATTCGCTTCCATTCGAACAGCAACCAGTCTACCGGGCAAAAGACATTACATACAACAGGGATATAAGAGTTTTTCCTGGCTCAGGCAGGCTGCGGTTGTGGTACCGCCAGTTTAAGTGGCAACTGCAGAGTAAACTCAGTAGAACAGCCTTCTTTACTCTGTACCGCCAGGGTGCCGCCCATTTTTTGCACCAGATTATAGGTAACAGACAAACCCAGTCCCGTTCCTTTACCCACCTCCTTGGTAGTATAAAAAGGCTCAAAAATACGCTTTTGCAGGGCAGCGCTGATACCCGGGCCATTATCCAGCACCCGAATATCAACCGTCTGGCCTTGCAAGACCACACTGACCTGCAACCGTGGTTCAGGGGTTTGTGCCTGTAACATCGCCTGAGCCCCATTTTTAATCAGGTTAGTCAGTACCTGCTGAACAAAGCCCCGGTGCCCCTCTATCGTCAACCCGGTATCCACCTCCACCACGACCTCGGTATCATTACCCAACTCATATTTGAGAATACGCAAAGTCTGGTTGATCACTTCAGCGACATTAAAGTCCGCCGTTTCCAGCACGTCTTTCCGGCTAAATGAATTCAGGTCACTGATAATATCTTTCACCCGCATCAAACCATCACGGGACTCATTTACCAGCGCGCGAATATCATCGTAGATATAGGTCAGGTCAGATTTTTGCTCAAACTCGGTAATCGTTTTACGCAGATGTTCAGTACGCTCGTCAGCTTCCATGTCCATCGCCTGCATAAACTCACCATGCAGCTCCAGCATCCGCATCATAGTATCGACGTACTCATTCAGCGGACGGAAATTACCCATAACATAAGCCAGCGGATTATTAATCTCATGGGCGATCCCCGCTGCCAGCTGGCCAATGGACGCCATTTTCTCGGTATGCTGTAGCTGGTCACGGGTGGCATTCAGCTCCAGCATGGTACGTTTCAGACGTACGTACTGATTTTTCAGCTGATTCTCTGCGCTACGCCGTTCCAGCAATACCTGCAACTGCTCCGCTGCTTTACTCATGACCTCGACCTGGTGCATGGAAACCCGGTCCATAGCGGCGGCTGGAATCAGGCAGATCAACACCCGGACAACGTTGTCATACACCAGTAACGGAAACGCCAGATAGCCACCGATCACTGTCCCTACATGCTGCTCGATACGTTGAATATCCAGTTCCTGCGGCAGCAACTGCACCTGCGGTGATTTCTGTTTGATCGCCAGATCAATCAGGCCCTGCAGGGGGGCAACCAGCGCTGGTGCGGGTGATTCATCAGCCTGCGGATACACCACCGCCACTGTCGATTCAGCACCATTACCAGGCTTGACCTGAAGACACAGACAGGCGCTGCAAAATTCACTTAAGGCACAGGAGAACGGCACAATCAGACTACTGACACTTTCGTTAACACGGGAGAAACGGGTGATCGACATCAGTAACTGCGTTTCCACCTCACGCTGATGGCGCTCCAGCTGTAGCCAGGTAAATGATTCCAGCTCACGGCGGATAACAGAGCGATTAATTGAACGCCGTGCTTCAATGACCGGCAGGCAGCAGCTTGCCCCACACTGCTCAAGCCAGGCCACTTCATCCAGTGCATAGCCTTGCTCACCCAGCAGTACGATTTTCATTAAGGGGTCTGCCAGGCCTTCGCGAACATAACGACAGAGCTGTTCCGCCTGAGCGTCACCGGCTTCATCCGCGACCATCAGCAGCAACATAGCCGGGGCATTGGCACGCAGCAGCTTCTTGGCCGCACGGGCCGAACTGATACATTGCAGATCCACATTTTCTGGAAACAGGGACTGAATTCCCAACGATGGGTTCCCCAGCAGGACAACTCTCAATTTGCTATCTAAACTGTTCATCAACAACGTTCCCTCGCTATCCGATAACCCAGATGGGTAAGGATAACGATAGGCACCGCCCCCGCACCATGCAACTATTGCGATGGCTTTATCCGTCATCAGGACAAGGAGCACATAATGAAGCTGGTCCGACTTATTTACAGCAGCGCAGTCACCCGCGACATGTCACTGCAGGATCTCAAAGGTATTCTCGACTGCGCCCGCAGTAATAATTCAAGTCTGGGTATCTGTGGGATGCTCTGCTACGAGAACAATTATTTCCTTCAGGTACTCGAAGGCGAGCGCGCTAAAGTCAGTGAATTATTCATCGATATCGCCGACGATCCCCGGCACGATGAGATCGAACTGCTGGGCTTTGAATATATAGAGAAGCCTTTGTTTGATAACTGGAAAATGGGCTACGCCGGGGGCTCACCTATCTTTCAGAAAATGCTCGAAAAACTTGAGATGGACGCGTTTGAGCCCGGAAAACTGGCACCCCGCCAGGCACTTGCTTTCCTCCACCATCTGTCGAGCCACCAGAGTGAAATCTGACCCTTGATGTTGATGGCGGTGCCACCGCCATCAGTACTTTCCCTTACGCTTTAGTCATGCTGTTGATACACTGCCGCTTCAAGTCACCCGAGCTGAAACTGATGGGAGCGCGCAATGAAGTTTGAAGGTAGCCAGAATTACGTCGCCACTGACGACCTGCAAATGGCCGTAAATGCAGCGATAACCCTGCAACGTCCACTATTGATTAAAGGCGAGCCCGGCACCGGTAAAACTATGCTGGCCGAAGAGGTCGCCGGTGCACTGGGCATGAAGCTGCTGCGCTGGCACATCAAATCCACCACCAAAGCCCAGCAGGGGCTCTACGAATACGATGCAGTCTCCCGCCTGCGTGATTCCCAGCTCGGCGAAGAACGGGTCCACGATATCAGTAACTACATCCGTAAAGGGATGCTGTGGCAGGCCTTCGACAGTGATGAGCAGGTGGTGCTGCTTATCGATGAGATCGACAAAGCGGATATTGAATTCCCCAATGACCTGCTGGTCGAACTCGATAAAATGGAGTTCAGCGTCTACGAGACTGGCGAGCGGGTTCAGGCGAAAATACGCCCCATCATTATCATCACCAGTAACAACGAGAAAGAGCTACCCGACGCCTTCCTGCGCCGCTGTTTTTTCCACTACATCAACTTCCCCACAAAAGACACCATGCAGAAGATTGTTGACGTCCACTTCCCCGACATTCAGCAGAGTCTGGTGCGGGAAGCGATGGAGATCTTCTTCCAGGTACGCGATGTGCAGAGCCTGAAGAAAAAGCCCTCCACCTCCGAACTGATTGACTGGCTGAAGCTGCTACTGGCCGACAAGATCCCGCTGGAAGTTCTGCAGAACCGCGATAACAGTCAGGCGGTGCCCCCCCTGTACGGTGCGCTGCTGAAAAACGAGCAGGACCTGCACATGCTGCAGCGCCTCGCCTTTATGGCGCGACGCGAGGCACGCTGATGCTGATCGACTTTTTCTTCACCCTGCGCAAAGCGCAGGTGCCCGCTACAGTGCGCGAGCTGCTGGTGCTGCTCGAAGCTCTGCAACAGCGTATCGCCTTTGCCAGCATCGATGAGTTCTATCTGCTGGCCCGGCTCTGCCTGGTCAAAGACGAGAAGTACTTTGATCGTTTCGACCAGGCCTTTGGCCACTACTTCAAAGGGCTGGAGGCGCTGGATGGTTTCGCCGATGCACTGATTCCTGAGCACTGGCTGGAAGCCGAGTTTCTGAAAAACCTCAGCGAAGAAGAGAAAGCCGAAATCGAAGCGCTGGGTGGGCTGGAAAAACTGCTGGAAACCCTGCGCGAACGGCTGGATGAGCAAAAAGAACGCCACGCCGGCGGCAGCAAGTGGGTCGGCACAGGCGGCACTTCGCCCTTTGGCCACAGCGGTTACAACCCGGAAGGCGTACGCATTGGTGGTGAAAGTAAAAACCGCCGGGCGGTTAAAGTCTGGGAGAAGCGCGAGTTCCGTAACCTGGACGACAGCGTCGAGCTGGGTACCCGCAACCTGAAGGTGGTACTGCGCAAACTGCGTAAATTTGCCCGCACCGGGGCCGCCGAAGAGCTGGACCTGGACGATACCATCCGTGCCACCGCCAGTAATGCCGGACTGCTGGACCTGAAAATGGTGCCTGAGCGCCACAATGCCGCCAAAGTGCTGCTGTTTTTTGATGTTGGCGGTTCTATGGACCCCTACATCAAGCTTTGTGAAGAACTGTTCAGCGCCGCCCGCAGCGAGTTCAAGCATCTGGAATACTTCTACTTCCATAACTGTGTGTATGAACGGTTGTGGCAGGATAACCGACGCCGGTTTGATAACAGCCTGGATACCCTTGACGTGCTGCGCACTTACAGCCGCGACTACCGGGTGATTTTTATCGGCGATGCTTCCATGGCTCCCTATGAGATCACCAGCGCGATGGGCAGTGTCGAGCACATGAACAAGGAAGCGGGTCATACATGGCTGCAACGGGTAACCGATACCTGGGGCAAGGTGGTCTGGCTCAATCCGGTGCCGAAAAAACACTGGCACTATACCCACAGCATCAGCCTGGTGGAGCAACTGATGGACGGTCATATGTACCCGCTGACCGTCGAGGGGATCGAAGAGGCTATCCGGACACTGTCGAAATAAACAGCCATGATAGTTTTTGTTAATAAATCAGTCGGATTTCGTGCTGTTAATCCCGGCACAATCCGGCAGACTCATCGTTTTCCAGCTTAAGACCAGAGCCATGGCCGTACTCGAACGCATCAAACACCACGACCTTGAAGGGCTGAGAACCGGCCATTTCAATCTGATGGTGAATACCTCCTTTGTACTGTACCGGCTGGGCGACACCCTGATTGATGCCGGGCCACGTAATCAGTGGCGGCATATCCGCCGCTTTATTGATGAGCGTGCCGTGCGCCAGCTGCTGCTGACCCACTTTCATGAGGACCACAGTGGCAGTGCTGCTCAAATAGCCCAGTACGCAAAGGTTACCCCCCGCGCCAGCGAGGAGACCGGTCGTATCCTGCGCCATGGCTTCCCGATCCAGCTCTACCGGCGGTTGATGTGGAGGGCAGCAGAAAAGGTGATTACCCGGCCCTTTCAGCCTGACATGCTGATCAACGGCCGTGACCCTGTTCTGCCGATCGCAACCCCTGGCCACACACCCGACCTCAACTGCTTTTTACTGCCCCAGCGTGGCTGGCTGTTCAGCGGTGACATGTACATCTCCAGCCGGCTGAAATTACTGGCGCGAGAGGAGAACCTGGTGGAACTGATCAGCAGCCTGGAAACCCTGCTCAGCCATGATTTTGATACTCTGCTCTGCCCCCACCGGGGTGTGGTCAGTGATGGCAAGCAGGCGCTGCGCCGAAAGCATCAAAACCTGCTTGAACTGGTCGGCCAGGCACAGCACATGCATTATAGCGGCCTGCCTGTCCAGCAGATCACCCGCCAGTTACTGGGGCCCGAAACGGCGATGAGCTTTCTCACCGGCTTCCATTTCAGTAAACGTCACCTGATCAATGCCTGCCTGCAGGTGTAAGACCGCAAAGCCGATCAGCGCCATACCCGACAGTAACTGAAACAGCACCGGCCACAGCGCTGCGCCACTCAGAACCGGTACGCTACACCCAGCGAGGCGAACCAGCTGGTGTCCCGATCAACCAGTGAAGAGTCGGTAATCTCATCACCCAGCCAGATGTAGCTGGCGCTGTGATTAATACTCCAGCTGTCATTCAGGGGCATATTGACACTGTAGCCAACATAAGTATTGGCAGTGGCGTCTGCCTTATAGGCTGCCCGACTGGCAGTGGCTTCACTGGCCCGTACACCAAAGTAATAGTCGGTAAAGTTCTTACTCAGGTAGTTTACCCCCACCATTGGCACGAACATCGCTGTTTCTCCCAGAGGTAGCTGGTAGCTGTAATTCAGATCCGCGGTAAAACCTTCATGCGCGACGGAGATATCATGCAACACTCTGGCGCTGATAACAGAGTCACCAAAGTTATAATCTGCACTTAGCCCCAGATCAAAACTGCTATCACGCTCGGCCATGCCTGCAAAAAATGCTGAGTCTCCGTCATCAAACCCCATGCCCACAAAATCCAGGGTGGCATAGAGGCTGAATGAGCCTTCATCGCTCCCCAACAGGCGGTAATTGATACCTTTACTGCCCACGCTAAAGTTCTCGCCTTCATACTCGGCCAGCAGAGAGGTACTGCTATTATCTTTGAATTCTTTATAAGGTGATTTAAAGCTGACCGCGCCGCCACCCACAGTAAACTCACCGGCCAGCAGGGGCGCACTGGTGATTAACAACGTGGAAGCGATCAGGCCTGACAGGGTCATTTTCTGCATGGTGTTCACATCTCATAACAGGTTAGTAAGTGATGAGATGATTATCGGGAAAGGGCGTAACGGACACTATCTGCAAAGCGTATGGCTTTGTATGCGCCGGGCCTGACAGTACATACATAACGCTGCCCCGGATAGCTCCAGGGCATATATAGGCCAAGGTTTACCGAGGCAGGCTCAGTACAATGCGCGCACCACCGAGCGGTGAGTCACCGATCTCAACCTGACCACCATGCTGCTGCACGATCTCCTTCACAATGGATAACCCCAGGCCATGACCACCGCTCTGGCGGTCGCGGGCGGTATCCAGTCGCTCAAAAGGCTCCAGTACCCGCTGCCGGTCAGCTTCCGGGATACCCGGGCCATCATCATCCACACAGATCTGCAGCCATTGCGCTGCCACCACCAGGCGGATTTCAACCCGCTGATTAGCATAACGGTCGGCATTGCGCACCAGATTGGTCAGAGCACGTAATAGCAAGTGAGAGTCAAATTCACAGTGCTCTTCCCCAGCCAGTTTCAACACCAGCGGGTGATGGCAGTTCGCCGCAAGACGCAGCTCTTGTGCGCTCAGCCAGCCATTGAGCTCGCGTATTTCACATTGCATTGGTAAGCCTGCACGCTCCAGTCGGGCATAGCTGAGCAGCTCGTCGACCATACTATCCAGTTCGGCCAGGTCCTCCTCCATCCCATCGACAAACCCCTGATGCTCCACTTTGGGTTGGCCATGCTCCAGCAGCGCCAGCTGACAGCGCAGCCGAAAAATGGGGGTACGCAGCTCATGAGCTACGGCATTGGTCAGCCGTTTATGACTGGCCATCAACTGCTCGATACGCTCTGCCATACGGTTAAAAGACTTGTTCAGGCTACCAATACAGTAACGCCCTTTGGTCGGCGCACGGGCGGAAAACTCCCCCTCGGCAATCTGCAACGCCGAATGCTCCAGCATTTTCAGTTTGCGTTGCAGCAGATAAACCCAGATACAGATACAAATACCATTAACGATAAGGAATCCCCACCTAGACCCCTGAGTCAGTAACAGAGCGGTTTTCCACATTCTGGAGTCCAGATCTGGCTCAATCCGATAGATCTCAGGCCCCGTCGCCAGGCGGAAATATGAGGCCTCTTCACGGTCATTTTCCTGGCTCCCAATTTCTACGCCTGAGGGCGGCAGAACATGCAACTCAGCCAGAGTGAGTAATTCAGCCTCAGTGACTACCGTCAGAATCTGGTTATTGGTCCTGGCCACACGCTCCATTGCCGCCCTCGCCCGCTCGGGTCCAGCCAGCATATGGATTTCATCCACCAGATCCACATAGCCCTGGACCCTCTGCTGAGCGTCCACCTGATCCACATCAAGCAGATACTCGGAGGCCAGGTAATTAACAGAAAAGGTAAATGCAAAAACAGAAGCCAGTAAGCCAATGTAGAGTGTCAGGAAAAGACGAGCCATGGTGATATCCCTGGGGTCAGATTGTAGCCGGAGGGCAGTTTACGACTGCATCAGTCTGACAGCGACCAGGCGCAGCTGTCTGTGGGTATTTTGTATGGAAGTGTATGGGAGCAGACAACCCGCTGGGCAGGTTGTCTGATAGCATCTGAACTGGTTTTTCAGGCCGGGCTGGAAAAATCCTGACCACGCCAGCTGAACGCGACGGGCCACAGTACCTGGCGGGTACGATCATAGGCCTGCCAGAGCTCGGCATAGCTCTGCCCTGTCACCGGGTGCTGAACCTGAGGCGCAATTTGTGCCAGCGGCCAGAGCACAAAGGCATTTTTCAGAATTTCATCGCGTGGCAGCTGAATCCCTTCACAATCACCATAGCACTGGTCATAGGTGAGGATATCAATATCCAGAGTACGACCACTGAACTTGGGACCTGTGCGGGTACGGCCATTCACATCTTCAATGGCTTTCAGCGCACGGGACAGTTCAGCAACACCCAGTGTGGTAGTAAACCCCACCACCATGTTGTAGAAATTGTCACCTCTGAAACCCACCGCTTCACTTTCAAAGACCGAGGAAAGCATCAGCTCACCAAAGTTGTCTGCAAGTGCATCCAGACAGCTGAGAATGTAATGCTCACGCTGCTGATTGCTACCTATGCTGACATATACCTGTGCCATCAGAAGCGCTCTCCACGCTCAATAATTACGCCCACATCACGCGCGGTTGGCACTGCTCCGGGCTTGCCCAGTCGCAGCCGCAACCAGCGCACACCAAACTCGTTCATCACGATGTCGGCAATCTGCTGGGCCATGGTTTCTACCAGCAAAAATTCACTTTCGCTGATAAAGTCGATTAATCTGTCGCTTACACTTTTATAATTGAGTGTGTTATCAATATCTTCTGTGGATGCCGCTGCATTAATATCAGTGCCCATCTCCAGATCAAGGGAGACGGTCTGGCGGATCTCACGCTCCCAGTCGTAGATACCAATGACCGTTTCAACCTCGAGTTCGCGTATGTAGACTATGTCCATTCACCTGACCTGTTGAGATACTTCATGGCGCACATTGATCAGCTGACCATTTTGCTGGTACTGCTGGCCTATCTGGCAGGCTCGCTGCCGAGTGCGATTTTGGTGTGCCACTCTATGGGCATCGCCGACCCTCGTCAACAGGGCTCCGGTAACCCGGGTGCAAGTAATGTTTTACGCATCGGCAATCGCCGGGCCGCAGCCTATACCTTGCTGGGTGACACCGGCAAGGGCCTGGTGGCAGTAATGGTCGCCCGCTGGTTGAATCAGAGTATAGACATTCAGAGCCTGTGTGGGCTGGCAGCCCTGCTTGGCCATATGGTTCCCTGCTTTAACCCGCGACACGGTGGCAAAGGTGTGGCCACCGGACTGGGGATCGCCCTGGCGATCAGCTGGCCGCTGGCGCTGGTGTTACTGTTGAGCTGGGCGCTGATTATGGCATTCAGCCGTATCGCGTCACTGGCATCAATCTGCACCGCAATGCTGACACCCGCACTAAGCTGGCTGATCAGCCCCGAGCTGACCTTGCTGTTCAGCGCGATCAGCGGTCTGCTGCTGAGCCGCCACTGGACGAATGCCTACCGGCTGATACGTGGAGAAGAGTCAAAACTCTGAACAGGCACTAACGTGCGGGCACAAAAAACGCGGCTGATCAGCCGCGTTTTTAGTTCATTAACACACCCGCAAGCTTAGCTCACCTGTTCTGCAATGATCTGTTTCCACTTGGCCGGGCCGGTGTTGTGGACAGACTCGCCGTTGCTATCAACCGCCACCGTTACCGGCATATCTTTCACATCGAACTCGTAGATCGCTTCCATCCCCATCTCTGGGAAGGCCAGTACTTCGGCATTGGTGATCGCCTTGGATACCAGGTACGCCGCGCCGCCAACTGCCATCAGGTAAACCGCTTTGTTGTCCTTGATCGCTTCAATGGCCACCGGACCGCGCTCGGATTTACCGATCATGCCCAGCAGGCCAGTGCTTTCAATGACCTGACGGGTGAACTTATCCATCCGGGTCGCAGTTGTCGGGCCAGCCGGACCTACAACTTCATCACCCACTGGATCAACCGGACCTACGTAGTAGATAAAGCGACCTTTCAGATCAACCGGCAGCTCTTCGCCTCTATCCAGCATCTCAACCATGCGCTTGTGTGCCGCATCACGGCCGGTCAGCATTTTACCGTTGAGCAGAACAGTCTCGCCAGGCTTCCAGCTCAGTACATCTTCCGGCGTCACGGTGTTCAGATCCACACGACGGGTACTGGCACCGACTTCGAAGGTGACTTCTGGCCACTGATCCAGGCTTGGTGGCGTCAGGATTGCTGGGCCATTGCCGTTCAGAGTGAAGTGAGTGTGACGGGTCGCAGCACAGTTTGGAATCATGCACACTGGCAGCGATGCTGCGTGGGTCGGGTAATCCTTGATTTTGACATCCAGTACGGTGGTCAGACCGCCCAGGCCCTGCGCACCGATACCCAGATCGTTCACCGCATCCATGATTTCCAGCCGCAGCTCTTCAACACGGTTCTGCGGGCCACGCTCGCGAATGTCGTGAATGTCGATCGGGTCCATCAGCGATTCTTTCGCCAATACGGCTGCTTTCTCAGCCGTACCACCAATACCCAGACCCAGCATGCCTGGTGGACACCAGCCTGCACCCATGGTCGGTACGGTTTTCTTCACCCACTCAACAATGCTATCAGATGGATTGAGCATCACCATCTTGGATTTATTCTCGGAGCCGCCGCCTTTCGCCGCTACATGTACTTCAACTTCGCCGCCTTCAACGATTTCGTAGTGGATCACCGCAGGCGTGTTGTCTTTGGTGTTCTGACGCTTACCCGCAGGGTCGGCCAGAATAGAGGCACGCAGAACGTTATCCGGGTGGGTGTAAGCGCGACGTACGCCTTCGTTCACCATATCGGTTACGTTCATTTTGGCATCCCACTGCACATCCATACCCACTTTCAGGAACACGGTAACGATACCGGTATCCTGACAGATTGGACGCTGGCCTTCGGCACACATACGGGAGTTGATCAGGATCTGCGCCATGGCGTCTTTCGCCGCCGGGTTCTGCTCTTTCAGATACGCTTCGTGCACACCCTGGATAAAATCAATGGGGTGATAATAGGAGATAAACTGCAAGGCATCGGCAATGGAGTTGACGAAGTCATCTTGACGGATAACAGACATAGGAGGCTCTCCTGTAAACTCTGGTGAAGGCGAACGGGCTGCGGCAAGCCGCTGTCGTGCCACGGTAGTAATTCGAGCTGACCACATATTGCGGGTGCCCGGTTATCATGGGCGCGGATTATACACCAAAACAATCGCTTACCGCAGAGGCAGAGCCTGGGCCGAATAGCCCTGGGCCTTTAGCTTTTGGTCGTAGATAACGACCTGTCAGAAGTAATAGCGGCTGGCGAACTGCAGTTGACGTTCGACCAGATCAACCGGTTGATTCTCGTACATTCGGCCACCGCGCGTACTCTGCAGCCAGTTAAACTCACTGAGCAGAAACCAGTTTTTCTGCAGCTGGTAACGGTAAGCCAGGGTGAAGGCTTTACCATATTCGTCGTTATTATCACCCCAGGTTTCATCATTATCAGTCACTGAGAACTCTTCCACCCGACCGGTAACACGGTGCGGTTTTGCCGACCAGCTCAGGGCCAGCCAGCCACTACGGTAATCGTTGTTTACCACATCTTCCCGGCTTGGCTTCTGCATCAGGGTATCGCCCTGCATCACCTGACCGCTGAGGCTGAAGCGACCCGGCAGCTTCCAGCGAAAGCCAGCCCAGCCAAAGCGGGTACGCCAGCCATACTGACCGTTAGTCTGTTGATAAGGAATCGCCCGGTTATCAAACCAGCCCAGCTGTAAGAGCCCCTTACGGGGGAATTTCACTTCACCACTGAGGGTGTAACCCGGTCGGTCGTCATCTTCATGGAAAGGATCAGAAAAAGCAGCCTGCTTCGACAACACGGTCTGACGGGCAGGCATATTCTGCACCGGCAGCTTTTCATGCAGCAGGGTCTGACGGCTGCTCTGCATCCAGCCATGCCAGGACAGCTCAGCACCGGCCGGGTCGTTACGCACAAACACCGACCCTTGCAGCTTGAGATCGTAAGGGCGACCACTGAAACGGCCCAGCCATTCAGCGGTATATTCCAGCCCGGTAGAACGTAACTCTTCCCCCACCCAGCTGTTCATGGTGGAAGGCGTTAAGGTATTGGGCGTCGACCAGGCCGTTGCGTTATTCTCCAGCGAGATCGCCGGATAGAAAATACCCAGCCGTAGCCCCTGACGCAGCCCGCCAGCGGAAGGTAAGGTGCGGTATTTGAGATAAACCTCGGTCAGCCCCAGGCCATCCTCAACACCGTCCAGGTAACCATTAGCGACCGCGTGCAGGCTGAGGTTATTGTCCCATACAAGTTTGCCTGCCAGCCCCGCCTGCGCAATCGACAGCTGATCACCATCGTTATAGCGAAACTTGCCCAGCCCGCCGTTCACGTAACTATCGATGCCGTCAGTCACGCTATAACGCAGATCAAGAATCCCAGCCAGATCCGCTTCTACCGCCTGAACTGGGGGGGCAACCAGTGCTATCAATGGCAACCAGGTATACTTCATTCCACCGTACTCCTTCGGGGGTCGTAAGGGCTGTCCGACAGCCACTCAACTAATGCATCGGCAGGCTGCGGGCGACTGATAAAGTAGCCCTGGGCCAGATCACAGCCCTGTGCTGCCAGCCAGTCCAGTGTGGGCTGGTCTTCTATTCCTTCGGCGACCACCGACAGCCCCATATCCTGAGCCATACGGATGGTCGAACGGACAATAATCTGATCATCGACATCGCAGGACACTTTATCGACAAACGAGCGGTCTATTTTCAGCTCATCCACCGGCAGTTGCTTCAACTGGGCCAGCGATGAGTACCCCGTGCCATAATCATCAATCGACAATTTGATACCTGCCTCTCGAATCTCACACAGCATGGCAATCGCACAGGCCGGGTCAACCACCACCGCGCTTTCGGTAACTTCCAGCGACAGTGCATCCTTTGGCAACTGAAACTCTTGCCAGATATCCCCCAGTTCACGGGTAAAGCCGGAGTTTTTCAGGTTATCCGCCGAGATATTCACCGCAATCGATAAAATAAGCCCAGCCTGCGCCCAGACGTTGTACTGACGGGCGGCTTCACGCACCACCCAGTTAGTCAGATTATCGATCTGGCCTGTCTGTTCAGCAATGGAGATAAAAGCATCCGGCGGCACCATGCCCTGTTCTGGATGAATCCAGCGCACCAGGGCTTCCAGGTGGTTAATGATCCCGGTTTTCATGTCCAGTTTCGGCTGATAGAACAGCACTAGCTGGCCCTGTTCAATCGCCGCTTTAAGGTCATTCACCAGGCTCAGGCGGCGGGCAGAATCTGCATCCATGGCAGAGTCGTAACGCTGGAACGGGTTACCGCTACGCTTACCGTGACTCAGTGCCGTATCCGCTTTTTGTAACAGCTGTACCGCCGTACAGGCATCCTGCGGCGCACAGGCAATACCGCCGTGCAGTTGCAGGTGCAGCTGGATTTCTTCACCCCCTAAAGGAGCGTCCATCGCCTGGGAGATCCGTTCGCACCATTGTTCGATCTGCTGCGGCTCAATTCCCTCCACCAGCAACACAAACTCATCCGCCCCCAGGTGGCCAAACTGCAACTTGCCGCTGAGTGCACTCAGGCGCTGACCGACTTCCTGAATCAGCTTGTCGCCTGCTTCGTAGCCCAGGGTATCGTTGACGGTACGGGTACGGCGTACATCCAGGTGAAACAGGGTAAAGGCTTTATCATGGCGAGCATGCATCTGCTCCAGCAGCTGCATCAGATGGTTGCGGTTCGGCAGTTCAGTCAGCGAGTCATGATATAGCCGATGGCTGATCGCCTGCTCGCGTACCAGTACCGCCTGCTGCATCTGGTTAAACTCATTAGCCAGCTGGCCAAGCTCATTGTTCTCGCTGACCTGTACCCGGCTGTCATAGTTGCCGCTGGCAATATGCCGGGCCTGCTGTACCAGCCGTTTCACCGGTCGGCTGATACCACCGGCAACCAGATACGCTGCCAGCATGGCCAGTAAGATAATGCCGCCTTCCAGCGCCAATAAATGCCACCAGCTGTCCTGAATGGTTTCCAGCAGGCTGGAGCGCGAGCCATAAATCGCCGCTCGCACGGGCTGGCCTTCGGCATCACCAATCTGCTCAGTAACAGCAATCAACCCTGGCGGAATGTTGCCATTAATAATTTCCAGGCCCTGCCCTTCAACTTTAATCGCCCCCTCAAACGGCGCAGCATAGGCCAGAGAGCGCCAGTTTTTATCGGCCATCTGCAACATAAAGTCGATATTCAGGCCGGTGATGTCAGCAAATTCACCCGCCAGTGCCTGATCAATGCGATAGCCAAAGCCCACCCAGCCGATGATGGCATGGCCACTTTTGAGCGGCGAAAAGCTGATCTGATAAACAGCCTCTTCCACCGGGCACAGCACGGCACTGGCGCTGTCAGTCAGCCACTGGCTGCCACTGAACAACTCACCACGACCAGGCCCCAGCCGGACCTTGCCACCGTCGGCTTCTGGCTGTTTCAGCAACTGACCAATCACTTTTTTATCCGCATCCACAGCAATCGCCATATCCGCGTTAATGCGCTTGCGGTGATTATTCAGCGCTACCAGAAAACTTTTACCGTCGGCACCAAACACTTCTTTAAGGCCATAATCACGGGCAGCTGTCTGGGCAAAAGCATCCAGATAATAACGTCGGCTTTCAAACTGAGTTCGAAAAACCGACACCGCAGTGTCCAGCCGATAGCTGACCTGTTGCTGCTCCTGACGCTGGTTGGCCTGGTAAACCGTCCATAAAGACAGCGCCTGTACCAGCAATAACAGGGCGACGAATAAAACAAAAACCTTGGCGCGTAAGCTTCCCATAAGCTCCAGCTTAGTTATCAGTAGTCTTCCAGAAACTCAAAATCATCCTCACCGGTCTGCTCTGGAAGGGCCGCCAGTGGATCTGCCAGTTGGAAACTGATGTTCATCTTGCCGGTAACACTCAGCTCCTGACGCATTCTGTGGTCAGGTGTCTGTAATTGCGGGTGCCAGATATTCAATCGATAACGTCCGGGCTGTGCCACGGTTAACGCAACCTGACCCTGGCTGTCTGTTTTCCCATAATAGGGCGTATCCAGCACCAGCATATAACCACTCATCCAGTCATGGATATTACAGCCCATCGCCACCGTTGCCAGTTCATCTTTCTCACCAGCACCGGCAATGACCTGTTGTGCTTTCCCCGCCGCTATTCTAAACGAGAACCGGTTATTCGCCGAGATAGAATATATATGATGGGTGATGCCATCCTGATTGACGAAGCGCACGGGAGCATCACGTTGAATGACACTGATATAAGGGGCAAATGCTTTACCCTTCTGGGCGATCAGTAAAGGCGCTGTTAGCTGGCTGGCAGGCGCGGGCCCATCAAGCGGCTCAGCAAACACCACTATATCAGCCAGAGCTTTGCCCTGTGCGGCCGTGACCGATACCGTCAGCTGTTCAGCGACAACCACCGTCGACAGCACTGTGCTGCTGAACACAGCAACCGTGACACCCTGTTTTAATTTACCCACGCACACGATCTCCAGATGTTTTAAACCCGCAACGCACAGCGCACGCTAACAGTAGCACTGTCTCAATGACAAGTTTTATAGAGCAGACGGAAAGGCTTGACCGGGGTAACAGGGGAAAGTTTCATCGAACCAGATGATTTAGAACCTGAACCGACCTAATGCTGAGCACCGTCAATAGATGGGAACCGTTCAACAATATTAACCGTCAGGAATCCAGCATCGCGGGTAGTACACAATACGGAAAGGAGGTTGCAATAACCAGGGCACAGCGCTTTGAACGGGTTATTGCTGGGAAATTAACGCGCTGCCACATTTTCCAGCAGCAACATACGCAACGCCAGGCCAAAAAAGACCGAGCCCATCAACCAGCGGCCCATAGCCGAGGGCGGACCGGTAAATCGGCCAGCAACCTTTGCGGCTAACAACGCCAGACTGCACAAAAACAGCAGATTAAACACCAGTAACATCGCCCCCAGCTGTGCCCCCTGCCAGAGTACATCACCCTGTTGCGGGTCGATAAACTGGGGCAGGAACAACGCACAAAACACCCAGGCTTTGGGGTTGAGCAGGTTGCCCAGTAAACCTCGTCGCCAGTGTTGCCAGCCGGTACGAACCACCACTGATTGCAACGACGCCTTACCCGCCCGCAGGCTCTGAATGCCTAGCCAGACCAGATAGACCACCCCCACCCAGCGCAGCACTTCGAACAGCATCGGGCTGGCCGCCAGCAACGCTGACACGCCGAGAACCGACAGCAACACATGCAGGAGCAGCGCACAGCTGATGCCCAGGCAGACACTACGTGCTGCTTTCCAGCCCTGATTAAGCGCGGTACTGGTCACCAGAATACTGTCCGGCCCCGGGGCCAGATGAATGGCTACCAGCGCCCCCAGATAGATCAGAAACTGCTCTGCAACCATGGTGAAAACTCTCGACTAAATAGTAAAATACATTCCGCAAAGAATACCCTCCATGTCAGGAATAACTTTGCTATTTCCAGCTAGAAAAGGACAATATGGAGCAGAATCTTTCACATAAGGCCAAAAATGAAAAAGAAAAAACCTTCAGATACCAGCCCTGGCCCGCTGGATCCGACTGACCGGCAACTGCTGCAACAGATTCAACGTAATGGCCGCATCAGTAACAGCCGGTTAGCCGAACAGATCAACCTCAGTGAAACGCCGTGCTGGCGTCGCTGGAAACGACTGGAAGAAGACGGCTATATAGAAGGGTATCGCAGTGTGCTCAGCCGGGACCGGCTGGGCTATGGGGTAGTCGCTTTTGTTCAGGTCGCACTGGGCCAGCATGATGTGACCACCAGCGAAAGCTTTGAACAGCAGTTGCAGACACTGGACTGGGTGCTGATGTGTCACAATATTACCGGTGATGCGGATTACCTGTTACAAATCATCGCCCATGACCTGAGCCAGTTCTCCGACCACCTGACCCAGTTGCGTCAGCTGCCCGGGGTCCGTTCAATTCAGTCCACCATCTCGGTGCGCGAGATAAAATCCGACCCCAGCCTGCCCTTACCCTGAGAACGGTGTCCAGCTGGGTACGCCTGGCACTGCTGCCACCAGGCAATAGCAATAGGCCAGTCCGAACAGAGTTAGCAGGCGACCGGTCTGAGGGGTCAGTTTAACCCGCTGCTGTGCCTCAGCCCGCAGCAGTTTCAACGGCGACCAGAGCGCAGGCAGCGTCAGCAATAATGGCCAGCACTGCGCCAGCAAACCTTCATGCCAGAGCAGCACCGCACTGGTATACGCCGCCAGTAACAACACCACATACAGCTGGCAGGCTCGCCGATAGCCAATCCGGCCGGCCAGGGTGCCAATACCATCGCGCTGATCACTCTCATAGTCCCGCAGCTCGTTGCTGAGCAATAACAGCGACACCAGCAAACTGATCGGCACCGACTGCCAGACCACCGTCAGGCTGAAACTGCCAGCAATGACCAGGTAAGTACCACTGATCATCAGCACACCCATCAACCAGAACACCAGCACCACCCCCAGGCCACGGTTCTTATAGTTCACCGGGTCCAGGGTATAGCTCAACGCACCGGCCAGTCCGACCAGGCACAACCACAGTAATGGCAGGCCCACCTGAGCAATCAGATACAGGGCAATCATCGCTGCCAGCGCAAAACAGCTCAGCCCGGCCTGGAAGTTGCGGCGGATCAGCTGCATCGCTATATACGCCGTGCCCTTGTGGCTGCGCAGCTGCACCAGGTCAGCATAGTCATTAATCAGGTTCACCCCGGCCTGCAGCAGCACGCCTGCCACGACCACCAGCACCGCGAGATCGGGAGCAACAAAACCCGCCGCCCAGGCAGAGGCAATCCCGGTCAGGCAGGCACACAGGGCAACGGTAAAGGAAAAGGGGCGTACTGCACGCCAGAACTGGTATTTTCGGCAATCCATACAGGCTATATCAGCAAAGACTTATGAGCGCGCAAGCCTACGACAATCACCGCACTGCAGCAACGCTAATCTGCTACCATAGACGCCATGACTACTCAGAATAGCGACCCCTTACACGGCATTACCCTGCAGGCTCTGCTCACCGAACTGGTAGACCACTACGGCTGGGAAACGCTGGCAGCACGCATCAGCATCAATTGCTTCAAAAGCGACCCCAGCATCAAGTCCAGCCTGAAGTTTTTACGTAAAACGCCCTGGGCACGGGAAAAGCTGGAACAGTTTTATCTACAACACAAAGGGGTAAATACAGGCCACACAGCCAGCCCCCGCAAACCGGCAACACAGCCAGCCGCCAGAGCAAAGCCAGCCGCGCCAAGGGCTGCGGATTTCCAGGCCAATATCTGGGGCAAGAAATAACCCAAGCCCCCTCCCCTGCACCCTGCTATGGGCCAGTCCCATAGCAGCCACGGAAAAACCCTTAGTCAATTAGCACTACCCCGGTTCAGACCAAAAGTTAACTATGTTTAAAGTATCCCCTATTAAACATAACTGGCTGATCTACCCACACCATGACCCTGACTGACTTTCAGCAGCAGCTGCAAACGCATCTTTATCTGCGTTTTGATTATCGCGTACTCCACTGGACTCCCATTGCCGGTAGCACCATTAATGATTGCTACAAGCTGACGCTCCAGGATGGCCAGACCCTGTTCATCAAATACCGCGACGCCCCCTCAGCAGGTTTCTACCAGGCAGAACAACAGAATCTTCACGCCCTGCGAACCTGCGGCTGCGCCCGGGTGCCGACGGTTATCGAGCAGACAGAAGAAGCACTGGTACTGCGCTGGATTCCCCATGGCCCACCTTCCGACAGCGCCCAGTTCAAACTGGGCCAACAACTGGCGCAGCAACATAACCAGCCCGCGCCCTGCTTTGGTTTTGAGCAGGATAATTTTTGCGGCCTCAGCTCGCAGTACAATCCAAAAATGGATAATGGGCCCGAGTTTTTTGGCCAGCACCGGCTACTCAGTCAGGGCCAGCGAGCCCGCGATGAGGGTTACCTGACGTTTCAGGAATTCAAACAGCTGGCGCAGATCAGCCAGCAGCTGACACAGTGGATTCCGGAACAGGCCCCAGCCTTACTACACGGTGATCTCTGGGCAGGCAATTTCATGGTGGATGACCAGGATACCCCCTGGCTGATCGATCCCGCCTGCTACTGGGGCTGGCCAGAAGTCGACCTGGCAGCGACACATATGTTTGGCGGTTTCAGCGAGGCATTTTACCAGGGCTACGGCAGCGAACGCAGTGTGGAGACAGGCTTTGAAGAGCGAATTGACCTGTACAACCTGTATCACTGGCTGAACCATCTGAATATGTTTGGCAGCCAGTATCACAGCGCCGTCAGTGGTATTCTGCGCCGCTTTGCAGGCACCTGATACAGGCGCCTGCGCCTGGTGGCTAGTCACCGATAGTCAGATAATCACGCTGCACTACGGTTTCCAGTGCGTTAACCGCCGCCACCAGCTCTTCAAATGCCAGCCGCTTGGCCTTCAGACGCGACAGCTGCGGTTCGCTGGGCGCGCCCCCCTGGTTATCGTTTGTGATCGACACCAGCTCGGCAATGTACGCCGCACGGCTGTGAGCCACCATCCGTAACATCGGCTCCAGCAATGGCAGTGTCAGCTCCGGCACCGCTTCATCAATAATCTCACGGTTGATCATCTTGCGATGACGCTCCAGCTCCATCAGTAAACGCGTACTTTCCATTGTCTCCACTCCTGGTGGTCATCTAGTCCCGGATTCGTTTTAACAGTGCCGGATAGACTGACAAATAAAATCAATCACGTACATAGCCATAACCGGTTTTTCACCCTTTCTCACGGCCAGACAGCAAAAAACCACCCTCAGGTGGTTTTTAGATACCGGGTAAAACTGACTTAACGCGGGGGTGCGTTTGGCAGGTCCCGCATCAGCAGTGCATATTCCAGATCACCTGGTGCATCCAGCTCAAAACGGACCCGGTGGCCGGAGCCAGGAGCAGCGTCGGTGGACTCGCCTTTCTTGTTGATCATACTTTTCAGTTCAAAGCGCTGGTTACCTTGTGGGGTCATCAGCTCCAGCGTATCGCCCACTTCAAAGCGGTTACGTACATCCACTTCGATTGTATTACCTTCGCTACCCAGTACTTCACCGACAAACTGCTGGTGAACACCCACTGAGTTACCGGTTTCATAGTTCTGATACTCGTCATGTACATGGCGGCGGTAAAAACCTTCGGTGTAGCCACGGTTGGCCAGGTTCTCCAGCGTATCCATCAGCTCCATATCGAACGGCTTACCGGCCGCCGCATCATCAATGGCTTTACGGTACGCCTGCGCAGTACGCGCGGCGTAATAATGCGACTTGGTACGGCCTTCGATTTTCAGCGAGTCGACACCCATCTCCGCCAGACGGTGTACATGCTGGATAGCACGCAAGTCTTTGGAGTTCATGATGTAGGTGCCATGCTCATCTTCATAGGCAGGCATGTACTCACCCGGCCGCGTTTCTTCCTGCAGCAGATAAGCCGTTTCAGTCGGCTCACCCAGGCCCAGATCAGTGGTCGGCTCAAACTGCTCAACCCCACTGGCCGCAGGCTCACGTCCCACGGCAATCAGATCACCGTTATCGGTTTCTTTTGCTTCATGGGCGTCATACTTCCAGCGGCAGGTATTGGTACAGGTGCCCTGGTTGGGATCACGCTTATTGATGTAGCCCGATAACAGACAGCGGCCGGAATAGGCAATACACAATGAACCGTGCACAAACACTTCCAGTTCGATATCCGGGCACTGCTGACGGATCTCGGCCACTTCATCCAGCGACAGCTCGCGGGACAGGATGACCCGCTCGATACCCGCACGCTCCCAGAATTTGACCGACGCCCAGTTCATGGCATTCGCCTGCACCGACAGATGGATCGGCACCTCAGGAAAGGCATCTTTCACCATCATTATCAGGCCCGGGTCTGACATAATCAGCGCATCGGGGCCCATTTCAACCACCGGGCGCATATCGTCCAGGTACGTTTTCAGCTTGGAGTTGTGCGGCATGATGTTACTGGCCACAAACAGCTTTTTACCGTGGTCATGGGCAAAATTAATGCCCTCAGCCAGGTTATCCATATTAAAGTCGTTGTTACGTACCCGCAGGCTGTAACGGGGCTGACCAGCATAAACAGCGTCCGCACCATAGGCGAACGCGTACTTCATATTCTTCAGAGTCCCCGCAGGAGACAACAGTTCAGGTGTACGCATGGATAATCTCAAAAAGCGATTCAGGAAAGATCCTGTAAAGGGATCTCGAATAATGGGGTATAAATGGAGCCTCGCTCGCCAGGGCGGCTCTGCAGCAACACAACGGAGTCCGCGAGGCTGTACAGGTCAAGCGCTGGCCAGGTGTCAGGCTGGGTGAAGTGGTTCTTCGCATCCAGCCTGCCCAGCGTAATATGGGGCTTAAAATCCCGCTCGTCATAGGCAATGCCAGCATCCCTGGCGATATCGATCATGGTGTCATGCAGCTGCATCAGCTGGTCGCACTCGCTGGTCAGCGCCGCTACCAGCCCCAGCCGACGGCTGACCCGGTAATACTCAGCCGTATTCAGATGTACCTGCAATGAGAGCACGTCTTTGAGTCGCTCACGGCATAACTGCTCCAGCATTTCCACCTGAGCCAGTTCAATGTCACCCAGAAAGCAAAGTGTCAGGTGATATTGCTCAGAATCCACCCAGTCGACTTCCATCTGCCGATCATAAGCACAGAGGCTATCGGCATGGTCGGCCAGCCAGCGTACAACGGATTGTGGCAGGGTAAGTGCAAAAAACGCCCGGATGTTCATTGCTGACGACAGAATTCCCTTATGACAGAACGGGGTATTCTGCCTTGCTCGCCAGGCGGGCGCAATGGCGATTGAGCATCGTGATAGCGTCTATTTTTCATACAGTGATAAAGAAAGATGAGCCGGGTTCATAAAACCCGGCGGCACAGCGTCGTATTACGTTGCCACCCGCGCCATTACACGCTGTTGTGCATCACTGGTGAGGATGCGCTTGAGCCAGCGGTTCACCGCCGGATAACGGCTGTAATCGAACCCCGCCAGCTTGCCCCAGGCCAGCACCAGCCCACCGTGAATATCGGCCACGGTCAGTTTACTCTCAGCCAGATAGTCTTTGCCGTCCAGATGCTGCTCCAGTACTGGTATAAACTGCTCCAGAGTCTGCGCCGCCTGATCAATCACGGCCTGATCTGGCTGACCATCGGAGTATTTAACCTGCATCAGCATTTGCAACGCAGCCGCCTCCAGCTGGTTGCCAATAAACAGTGACCAGCGCTGGATTTCAGCCACCCTGGCCGGGGTATCTGCCCACAACCGGTTGTCACCGTACTGCGCGGCCAGGTAGAACAGAATCGCCTGGGTTTCCCACAGCACCAGCTCGCCATCCTGCAAAGTCGGCACCTTACCCATCGGGTTCAGCGCCAGATACGCCGGACTGCGGGTTTGAGCGGAGCGAGGGGCCATATCAACATTATCATAAGGCAGACCCAGCGCTTCCAGCGCACACATCACCATCCCTGCACGGGAAAACACGCCACCGTATACTTTGATCATCTTTGCTTCCTGGAAACTGACGATTATCGAAAGCCAAAATGATACAGGAAAACAACAGATCAAAAGAATATTTGAATCAGGATTGATGAGCTTGTGAGGATAATGGAGGTAAGAGACTTGCTAAGGGCCGTGCCATCTTACTGGGGTGACAGCAGTGAAGACGCTGATTGCTCGCCTTCACTGCAGCTGTCGCGATAACGCAAGCGCCTTAACGACTTTCGACTTTTAATTGCAGGTTGTTCAGTTTCTGACGGATCTGTAACAGCTCACGATTCAGCTGACGCCGAGTGCCATCGAACGCCCGAATTGCATCTTCGTTATAGGCAATACGTCGCTTGAGTGCCGGACCCACAACGGCGTTACTGCTGTTACCTTTGCCCACTTTAGACTGCAACGCCTTAAGCGCATCGGCCTGCTCTGCCAGCTGCTCATTGAGGATTTCAGCCTGGGTGCCCAGCTCAGTTCGAGCATTAGCCAGCTCACGGCGTACCGTTGCCACTGCCGTATCCGTCGCTTTAACAGTGCTGCTCTGACTGGAGCTGAGCTTGTCCTGGGAGATCTTCAGCGCGGTAACAAACTTGACCGCCTTCTCAACGTTCTCGGACTGAGCAGCCATCGACTTAAGTTCTTTCTGCGCTGCACCCAGTTGCGATGACTGCGCCTGTAACGCGACAGCCTGCTCATCGAGCAGTGTTTTCTGCGCTTCCACCAGTGCCAGCAGGTTTGTCAGCTGCCCCTCCTGTGCCGTCTGCTTTTCAGCCTGGCTTTTAAGCTGTGTCGCCTGACTCGCCAGTGCTTTTTGCTGGGCTTCAAGTTGCGGTTTATTGCGCTGATAAGCAATGGTCCACAGCTTGGCGATCTCGGAGTCATAATGGGTGTATTTACTCTGCGCTGTGGTGCTTAACTGACCCACTTCACTGATCAGCCCTCTGCCAGACTGCAGGGAACTGTTTTCTGCCACCTGTAGCAACTCACGCAGCTCACCGATCTGGTAACGAGCCTCAGTCAGCTCTGCACTGCGGGTCTGAAACTGCAGTTGCAGCTCCATCAGCCAGTAACCCAGCCCACCACAGGCCGCCAGTACCAGTACCAGTAAACCACCGGTAAACACACCCAGCCCACGCCCTCCAGCCGCAGCGGCTACCGGCGCAGCAGCGGGTGCTACCTGTACTTTTGGCTGCGGAGCCACAGCAGGCTGTTCAACGGCAGCAGCCGCCTGTGGTGGCGCGGCCGCCTGTGGTGGCGCGGCCGCTGCACCGTTTACCAGCTCCGGGTCGCGTTGGGCGGGCCCCAGATTAGGAACATTGAGATCGTTGTCGGAACTGCTCATCAGGGCTACCTGTCTCCTGTCTGTCTACCAGGCACAACCCTATCAGTTTTACTTACTTAGTGGCACTGGCCCGATCAAAATTACTGTGACTTGAACGACTTAACCATCAATTACTGCAAACGCATCACGGGTATAGTTTTCACAGCCTTGCGCCTGCACCACCACATTATCTTCAATACGGATACCACCAAAGGGCATTAACCGTTCGACTCGGGTCCAGTTGATCGCCCGGCCCAGGCGATGGCTGCGCCAGGGCTCCAGTAATGACGGGATAAAATACAGCCCTGGCTCAATCGTAATGACATGGCCTGACGCCAAAGTACGAGTCAAGCGCAGGAACGGATGCTGTGCCGGGGGCTGAAGCTCCGTCCCCTTCGCATCCTGCTGCCAGCCACCCACATCGTGTACCTGCAAGCCCAGCAGATGGCCCAGCCCATGGGGGAAAAAAGCCCGGCTGATACCCTGCTCAACAATCGCCTGTGGGCTGGCATCCACCAGCCCGCTGCCCTGCAGTACCTCGGCGATCAGCAGGTGCATCTGCTGGTGCAGATCAATAAAACTGACCCCGGCACGCACCTTCATCAAGAGCTGCAGCTGAACCTGCTCCATCGCTGCCAGCAGCTCGGTAAACTCCGTGCCAGTGCGGGTAAAGGTGCGGGTTATATCCGCCGCATAGCCCAGATGAGTCGCACCGGCATCGATCAACAGAGTGCGCGCCTCAACAGGCTGCTCACGCTGCTGAAACTGATAATGCAGCACAGCAGCATGCTCATTGAGCGCGACGATATTGTCATAGGGCATATCACGTTCATTGTGCGCAATCGCCGTCAGGTAAGCCTGATGAATCTGGTATTCGCTGGCGCCCTGATGGAACAGCTGTTCCGCTACTCGATGGCCTTTCACCGCCGTGATATTGGCCTGGCGCAAACAGTGCTGCTCCCAGTCCGTTTTCACTGCTCGATCAAAGTTCAGCTGCTGGATCAGTGCCGCCGGGTTATGCAGCCAGCCCTGAGCACCGAATTCAACCGGCTGCTCATTGATCACCGCCAGCCAGCTGTAACTGGCCAGCGCCTGAGCCAGTTCGCTGCGGTGCTGATAGGGCTGAATATCAAAACCGTCACTCCACCAGGCATCTGGCAGCGACGGTGTCATATGCCAGAAATCATCCGGGCTATACAGAAACAGTTGCGGCTTTGCCCCTGGCCGCAGCAGTAACCAGCAATCCGGCTGCTCGGTCAGAAACGGCAGCCACTGGACAAAGTGTGGGTTGGCCCGAAACGGATACCGGGTATCATCGAGAAAACGCGCATGCTGCGCGCCTGAACCGATCAGCAGGCCATCAAAACCCGTCTCCGCCAGCGCGTGTTCGGTACGCTGCTGCAGCAATGTCAGGTGATCAAAAAAACGCGTGTCCATCGGGGTTCCCCAATTATCATGTCAACGTTACAGCGGCCAGCTCGATAAACTGATCAGACCACAACCGGCGTACCGGTACTCAATTCAGCTTCCACCAGAGACCAGACCCGGCTCAGGTGGCGGTGGTTATTATCACGCAGTCGATACAGCCGGATCTGGATCGGAATCTGCCACTCGGGGCCACCGGCCAGCGCCAGGCTGTTGTATTTGAGGTTATCCTGCACCAGTCTGCGCGGCAGCCAGCCCAGCCCAAAACCTTCCTTGATCATGGCTTTGACACTGACCGAATGAACATTTTCATTCATGGTCACCAGCTTCGGTGGTGTCAGTTGCTGCAGCAGGAACTGCTGCACCACCGAGCGCATAAACGAGCTGTCGTGATAACCAATGTAAGGTAATGGCGTCCGGGCGTCTCCCGGCAGTTCAAATAGCGTATTGCCCCGCTCATCCACCGGGCTGACGGGCACCAGTGCTTCGTCGGCAATCACCAGATGTTCAAAGCGATCGTCATCCAGCTCACGAATAAACTCGATTGAGGGGTGCCAGTAACACAGCGCCAGATCACACTCCCCCTGACTGAGAGCCCGAACAAAATCATTGCCCGCCCAGGCGGTGGATTTCAGGTTCAGATCTACATCTATATCATGGCTTGCAGACAGGGGTTGTAACCAGGATTTGTAGAAACTCAGATAGAGGGTCTGGGTGGTGGCAAAGCTGAGCCGGTTCTGCTCCTGCTCACGGATCGCCCCACAGCGCACTTTGGTGTCACGAGCAATACGGCTGATCTGCTCAGCACCGCCCAGAAACACCTCCCCGGCCGGCGTCAGGCTCAGTGGCAAGGCATTACGGTCGATCAGGGTCACCCCCATCTCTTCCTCAAGCAGCTTGATCCGCCGACTGAAGGTCGGTTGCGTCACATTGCGCTCATCCGCCGCGCGGGAGAAGTGCCGCGTACGTGCCAGTGCGATAAAATCTTCCAGCCACCGCAGTTCCATACAACTCTCTCAGCTTAACTGTGTACCCGCAGGCAACACGCTGCCTGCCGAACTACCTGTACTGTAGCTCGACAGGCACACCCTGTCAGATCACTGCTGTAACCAGCGCGCAATCGGGAATAGCACCGACTCGCCCAGTTTGGCAGACCGCTCCGGTGACCAGCCCTGTACCGGGTCCGGCCGCAGGTCGAAATCCTTAAAAGGCATCTCGATGGTCATGGCTGGGCATTGAAAGTAATCACCCACCCAGTTCGCGCCCACGGTCATCGTCTCGTCACCAAACTGACCCGGCTCGTAGCCGCGCTCCATCTGGAAATCCGGATTGGCCGCCATGTAATCCAGCTGGAACATATTCTCCTGCTCCAGCACCTCCACCAGCGCGGTCGGAATACCTTCCTGACCGGCAATAAAGTTACAGGGCAGCGCTTCATCACCATGAATATCCAGCAACAGATCCACACCGACAGACTTCATCGCCTCCCGTACCAGGTACACCTCAGGGCTGCGTGCCATGGAAGGCGACGCCCATTCCCGGTTGAGGTTGGCACCGGCAGCATTGGTGCGTAAATGGCCTCGCACTGCGCCATCGGGGTTCATATTAGGCACCAGGTAGAACACCGCCTGCTCAAGCAGGTGGTGGGACAGCGCATCATCCTGATCCAGCAGACGACTAAGGAAACCTTCCACATACCATTCAGCCATACTCTCGCCGGGGTGCTGACGCGCCGTCATCCAGACTTTTTTCTTGCCCTGCGCAGGCTGGCCGATCTGCAACAGCGTCAAATCATGGCCATCCAGGGTCAGCCCCAGGTCCTGCACTTCACACAGCGCAGACTGCTGCGCCCAGCCAATCAGATCCAGGTGGCGTTCATAGCTATACGGCGCAAAATAGGCGTAATAGACACTGTTCTGTTCCGGCTGATGGTTGATCACCAGCTCGCCGTCCACATAGCGGGTTGGCACCCGGAACCAGTAATGGCGATCATAGGAGGCGACCGCCTGGTAATCCGGCCAGCCATCAAGGTAAGCCGCCTTGTCAGCGTTCATCAGCCGCATCTTCAGGTCAGTATTTTTACCACCCTGTACCCGGTAGTAAAACCACTGAAAAAACTCAGAGTTATTGTCGCTGCGAATAGACAGCTGAATATCATCAGCCTGTTCGGCACTGTGGACAAGAATGTTGCCAGCATCAAAGCCAGCGCTGATACGAATCATGTTATTCACCTCAGATACGGCCTTCTTCAACGCCGTGGCAAGCCACCTGACCACCTTCATCGGTGGCGATCAGCTGTGGAATTTCCCGTTTGCAGCGATCATTCACATGCGGGCAGCGACCATGGAACACACACCCCGGAGGTAAATTCACCGGAGTCGGTACTTCACCCTGCAGCTTAATATGCTGCGGACGATTATCGTCCAGCCGCGGAATCGCTGACAATAAAGCCTGACTATACGGGTGACGCGGCGTAGAAAACAATGCTTTGGTAGGTGCCAGTTCACACAGACTCCCCAGATACATCACCGCCACACGGGTACCAAAATGCTCCACCACCGATAGATCATGGGTGATAAACAGATAGGTCAGATTGTGTTTTTCCTGGGCATCCATCATCAGGTTGAGCACCTGAGCCTGAATTGAAACGTCCAATGCCGAGATCGGTTCATCGGCCACAATAAACTCAGGCCCCACCGCCAGCGCACGGGCGATACTGATTCGCTGGCGCTGGCCGCCGGAGAATTCATGGGGGTGACGCTCGCCCCAGCTCGGGTCAATGCCCACCGAGAACATCACTTCCGCCACCTTGTCCCGCACCTCCTGGCCAGACCAGCCTGGATTGTGCAGTGCCACCGGCTCCTGCAGAGTCTGAGCGATAGTCATGCGCGGGTTCAGCGAGGCATAGGGGTTCTGGAAAATCATCTGCATTTTACGCCGGTACGGCATCAGTGCCCGATCATTCAGATTATCAATCCGCTGGCCATCATAGTGGACACTGCCCTGACTCGGGTTCAGCAATCCCATCACCGTGCGGGCAACCGTCGACTTGCCACAACCGGATTCGCCCACCACGCACAGCGCCTCGCCCCGCTTGACCTCCAGCGATACCCCATTGATGGCGTGAACAAATTCCTGTTCACGCACGATACGGCCTTGTCTAAACTTGAGCTGATCCAGAAAGTCGCCGGAGATGGAAAACTTTTTATAAATATCATCCAGCTGGACCAGTGTTTCCTGTGATTGAGCGTTCACGATTGAACCTCCTGCGCCAGACTGGCCGCCTGGGCCGCTTCACGTTTCATCTCGGCCACCATATGACAAGCCACCAGACAACTCCCCGACTCAGTAAAACCGGGCAGGTTGTGCTTGCAGGTTTCGGTCACATAATCACAACGGGGGTTAAAGGCACAGCCCGTGGGAATGCGTTGCAGCGGCGGCATCGCACCACGGATCTGGTTCAACCGTGCCCCGGGCACCGCCATTTGCGGCAGGGCATTCATCAGCCCCTGGGTGTAAGGGTGCTGAGCATCGTTGATGATCTCTTTGGTCGGCCCCTGTTCGATAATCCGCCCGGCATACATCACGATCGTCCGCTGGGTCACCTGGGAGACGACGCCCAGATCATGGGTGATCAGAATCAGCGCCACATTGTTGCGCTCACACAATTCCAGCATCAGCTCCATAATCTCCGCCTGAATGGTCACATCCAGCGCGGTGGTTGGCTCATCGGCAATGATAATATCCGGGTCCATCAGCAAGCCGATCGCAATCACGATACGCTGACGCATACCACCCGACAGCTCATGAGGATACTGGTCGAGCCGGGTTTCCGGTGACGGGATGTACACCTGTTTGAGCTTCTGCAGGGCGATATTGCGGGCATCTTCCTTACGAATTTTACGGTGCGCCATCAGGCACTCGATCATCTGTTCACCGACGGTCAGCACCGGGTTCAGGGTCATCATCGGGTCCTGAAAGATCATCGAGATGCGGTTGCCGCGCACACTGCGCAGCTCGCCAGCTGACAGTTTCGACAGGTTTTTACCTTCGAACAGAATCTCACCGCCGGTGATTGAACCCGGATTGGAGATCAGGTTCAGGATGGAGAACCCCAGCACCGATTTACCGGCCCCGGACTCTCCTACCACACCGATACGCTCGCCACGGTCCAGTTTGAAGTTGATATCACGTAACGCTTTCACCCCGCCACTGCGCAGGCCGAAACTGACTTCAAGGTTGTTTACTTCAAGCAAAGCCATGGTGATTACCCCTTGTACAGTTTCGGGTTAAGAACATCGCGCAACCAGTCACCCAGCAGGTTCATCACCAGTACCAGAGAGATAAGCACAGCGCCTGGAATCACGGTAATCCACCAGCTGCCGGAGAAAATATATTCAAAACCACCAGCAATCAGCGAACCCAGCGAGGGCTCAGACACCGGCATGCCCAGCCCGAGGAAACTCAGCGACGCCTCAGAGATAATGGCATTGGCCACCTGTACGGTGGAGATCACCAGAATCGGCGATAGCGTGTTGGGCAGGATATGGCGGAACATGATCCGCGGGGAGCGCAAACCGATCACCCGTGCCGCATCAATGTACTCTTTCTTCTTCTCCGCCAGTACCGAGGCACGAATGGTTCGGGCGTACTGCGGCCACTCGGCAATACCAATCACCATAATCAGCATAAACATCGCCAGCTGCTGGTACAGCTCGGTGCCAAAGGCCGCCTGGAACACTGCCAACACCACAATGGCCACCATCATGGTGGAGAACGACAGCTGCACATCAGCAAAGCGCATCAGAATGCTGTCAACACGGCCACCAAAGTAACCGGCACACAGGCCAATACAGATGCCCAGTGTCGCCTGAAGTGCTACGGCGCACAGGCCAATCATCAAAGAAACGCGGGTGCCATAAAGGATGGTGGACCACATATCGCGGCCCTGAGCATCAGTGCCCAGCCAGAAGTCGGCCTCGCCTTCTGCTTCCCAGCTCGGCGGAATCTCCGAGTTCATGATGTCGATCTGGGCAATGTCGTAAGGGTCAAACGGAGCCAGCAGTGGAGCAAACAGTGCCAGCAATATATAGAGTATAAAAATGCCAAAGCTGATCTGTGCCACCCGATCGACGGTAAAACTATGGAACAGGTGACTGTTTTTGAATTCATGCCAGCGGCTCGGCGCGTCCGGTGCTGTTTCCAGAATTTGGGTCTGATCGCTCATCACTTACCTCCGGCCAGTTTGACAGTCGGGTTAACCAGGCCATAAATCAGATCAACCAGAGTATTGGTCACCACAAAGATGGCACCGACCACAATCAGATACGCCACAATCAGCGGGGTATCGACACGGTTCACCGCTTCCAGAAACAGAAAGCCCATGCCCGGCCACTGGAACACGGTTTCGGTCAGGATGGTGTACGCCACCATCGTGCCGATTTGCACCCCACCGACGGTAATCACCGGCAGCATGGTGTTTTTCAGCGCGTGAACAAAGTAGATCCGCCAGGGGCTGATCCCTTTTGCCCAGGCAAATTTCACATACTCCGATTGCAACACTTCCATCATTTCAGCGCGGATCAGGCGAATAAACAGCGGCAGCATGATGGAGGCCAGGGTAAAGCTCGGCAAAATCAGATGGTGCAGACCATCGCCCGTAAACAGCCCCGAGTCCCAGCCCAGTAACGACGAGGTTTCCCCCCGACCATAGGATGGCATCCAGCCCAGCTCGATGGAAAACAGATAGATCAGGCCGATAGCGGTCAGAAACACCGGGATGGAGATACCAACAATACTCAGCCCCATCACCAGCCGTGACAACAGGCTGCCCGGCTTAATTGCCGAATACACTCCCAGTGGTACCGACAGCACCACAATAATCAGCGTGGCACCAAACACCAGTTCCAGCGTGGCAGGCAATTTTTTAAGGATGACGTCCAGCGCCGGTTCTTTAAAGAAATAGGAGGTTCCCAGATCACCGTGCAGAGCATTGGCTGCAAAACGGCCATATTGCACCAGGAACGGATCATTAAGGCCAAGGTCATCACGCAGTTTTTCACGTTCGACCTCGGATACGGACACCCCGACCAGTTCGCGCAATGGGTCACCGAGGTTGTCCTGAATAGAGAAGCTGATCAGGCTGATGACAAACATCACCACCATCGCCTGCAGCGTGCGCTTAATCAGAAAAGCAATCATTATTGTGCCGCCTTAAGCCACGAGGCCGTCCGTAACGCTCGTCGCCTGGTTGTCTTGTTATATAGATTTCGTGATGAAAAATAGTGTGCTTCACAGCGTGTCTGCGAAACAGCTGTCGTAAATCGCATGACCGGAAATGACGCTGAAGCGGAGCATCGGCTCAGCGTCGAAAACAGCAGCCCGGTCATTCAGGCTGCTGTCTGAGTCACCCCGCAGGATGTTTACTTGGTAATCACCAGATCACCCAGGTAAGGGAAATCCATCACGTTAACCACCGGAGCAATTTTAACGTTTTTACCCGCCGCCCAGGCCTGGTTCTGCCAGTGCAGAGGGACAACGCCACCTTCTTCAAAGATGGTTTTCTCGATGCCCTGCATGATCGCAGCACGTTTCGCCGGATCGGTTTCAGTGTTTGCCTGGGCAACCTGCTTATCCACGGCCGGATTACAGTAGTTACCGCTGTTGTACTGACCGGCACCGGTGTCTTTATTCGGACAGGTGGACAGGAATTCATAGAAGTTGTTCGAGTCTTCAGTATCTGAATGCCAGCCAATCAGCATCAGATCTGCTGAACGCTTATCAAATTCAGGCCAGTACTGCGCTTTTGGCATGGTTTTCAGATCAACTTTGATGTTGATCTTGGCCAGCATGGATGCCGCCGCCTGGGCAATTTTGGCATCGTTCACGTAACGGTTATTCGGTGCCATCATGGTCACAGTAAAGCCGTTTTCGTAACCGGCGTCTTTCATCAGCTGCTTAGCTTTTTTGATGTTGTAACGTGGCTGCAACGCGTCGTTATGACCCAGGTAGCCTTTTGGCGAGAACTGCGCGGCGGGGGTCGCGAAGCCTTTCATGATTTTTTTGACGATGCCTTTCTGGTTGATCGCATAGTTGATCGCCAGACGCACACGGGCATCTTTAAACGCTTCAACACGCTCCTGGTTCAGCTGGAAGGTGATGATGCGGGTGCCGCCCATCGTTACCAGATCAACCTTGTCAGACGTGTCGATACGTTTATGGTCGGTCGGGGGTACCGGCGCAATAAAATCAACATCACCTGAGAGCAGCGCCGCAACACGGGTCGGACCCTCTTTGATCGGCGTCAGCACGATCTTATCCACGTTGCCAGGGGATTTTTTATCCCAGTAATCAGCGTTACGGGCAAACTCCATTTTCACACCCTGCTCACGGTACGTCACCGTGTAGGGGCCTGTGCCGGAAATGTGACGGGATGCAAACGAGTTACCGTGCTTAACCATCGCATCTTTCGGCTTCCCGGCTTCGTCGGTACCGCTATAGAACTTGCTGTCCATTGGGAACAGGTAGGTCATATTGTTCAGCACCAGCGGGAATGGCTCGTTGCTGACCAGATCGACGGTATATTCATCAACAATTTTGACTTCTTTAAACGGCGCAAAAATGCCCTTGAAGTCAGCTGATTTAGACAGACGATTGAAAGAGAACACCACATCTTTGGCGGTAAATTCATTACCGCTATGGAACTTGACGCCCTTGCGCAGGTGGAAGCGCATGGTCAGCGCATCAATCCGCTCCCACTTTTCCGCCAGTCGTGGCTCAAAGTTGAAGTTCTGGTCCCAGCGTACCAGCGGGTCAAAGGTCAGGTGTGACAGCTGCAGCGTTGCGCCAGAGAGCTGCTCATACGGGTCCATGGACACCGGATCAGAGTCGTAGGCCATTTTCAGTGTCTGCGCCTGTACTGTGCTCATCAAGCCAAGGCTTAACACTGCAGACGCAAGAAGCGTGGTGGTCTTTTTCATTTTATTATTATCCCGTGTTTTATAAGTATGTTCGGGTGCTTTGGTCGTAAAACCTTCATAGAGACTAAAGAACCCGGACAGATAGACCAATCGGAATAATGAAAGAGGCTATGCGTTGTGTGTATGAGTACTCATTCGGGGTGTGAATACACCACTGTTTTTCAGTAAGGCGGCGGCGACGTTTCATCGGCAAAGGCAACCTCGATCGCCTGCAGAAACATCTCACGGGCACGATTCTTCTGGGTCGTTTTTCGGGTCACAATGGCGACCCCCAGCGGAAAAGATTTAAAGTCAGTGGCGATGGCCTTCAGATCACCATTTTCAACATGGGGCCTTGCCACCTCTTCCGGCAAAAAACAGACATACTGGCCGGATAGTACCAGCGCAATTCTTGATTCGTAATAGTAAGAAGTGCCCGCCAGGTGCATGCTGGCAAGATTATGATAGACCTCCTGGTGCGGCTTGAAGCCAGCATGAATCAGGCGGGCCGAGTTGACGACCGGCTCAGTTATCTGCTCCGGTGGCAACGCATAGAGTTCATGCTGACGACCGCAATACAGGTAGTTATAGTCCGTATAGAGGTGGGTATAGGTCAGGCCTGCCAGCTTGCGGTGATAGGGAATAAAACCGACATCAAGCTCCTCATTCAGCACCATGCGCTCAATATCCCCCATCTGCCCCACCCGAATATCCAGCTCCACATTCGGTGCCTGCTGTGAGAAGAGATTGATAATCTGCGGTAAACGGCACCGAGGATCCAGGCTGAAAGCATCACTCAAGCCGACATTCAGCTGGCCGGTCGGGCTGATATTCAGATTGTTCACCCGATTACGAAAGCGCTCCAGCACCGCCAGTAGCTGAGTGGTCTCTTCGTAGACAATCGCACCTTCTTCCGTCAGCGAGAAACCAGCCCGCCCCCGCTTACACAAAGTAAGGTTTAACCGCGATTCAAGGTTGGCGATATGAGTGCTGATCGTTGGTCGGCTGATATTCAGGAACGTTTCCGCGGCCGAAAAACCACCACAATCCACCACCGCAATAAAAACCCTGAGCAGGCGGATCTCAAAATCACTGATCTGCCCCAGAGAAGTGCTGTTGATACGACTGCCTCGATCTGTCATGACTGCTCGACTGGTGAGTTTCTATAAATAACAGCACACACCACAAACCCGCCGATCCATTGCCTGGTCCACAGAGCAAAACTGCCTGAAACTGCATCATAGCCAACGAAACCCCGCTTTAGGTAAATAAACACCAACCTTTACGTCTGTGCCACAGAATTTAACCCACTGTTTCCTTTTGCGACGATCGATAGCGGGTCAGGTAGTTGCTCATTTAAGCAGCCTGCTTTCACCCTGAGCAGGCCTGCAGCCAACCGCACATTGAGCCGGTGATTGCCTGACAGCAGCGCAAACGATACGCCTCAGCAGCCGGACCAGGCCGCACAGAACGTAGACCAATAAGGATAAAAAAAATGATCAATACCATTAAACAGCTGAAAAAAAACATGGCTACGTCGGCCCTTGCACTGGGCATGGGGCTGGCGGTTTTCGCCACCGATCTGGCCGCTGCCGAACATAACTGGCGCTTCGGCAACCTGTACAGCCGAGGCTCTGCCTTTGGCGAAATTTACGAAAACCTGGGCCACAACATCGAAAAACTGTCCGATGGACGCATCAAAGTACAGGTGCTCTACTCCGGTGAGGGGGTTGGCGCATCCGAGTTACTCGGCGCGACCAAGTCAGGCCTGCTCTCTGTTGCCGCTCCCTTCCAGTCCATGCATGCCGGCGAGTTACCCGTCGGTGTCGTTGAAATTGGCCTGCCAGGTGGTACCGCAAATACAGACGAACTGACATCACTGTTCCACGACAAAGGCTGGGACAAAGTACTCACCAAAGCGTATGGCTCACAGGGCTTGGCCTGGATGGAACCCTATATCCAGCCACCGGTTTACATCATTACTAAAAAGCCGATCAACTCTGTTGCTGACTTCGAGGGGATGAAGATCCGGGCCCCCGGCGCATACGGCAAGTTCCTGCGCAACCTGGGTGCCGCTCCGGTATCACTGGCGTGGAGTGAAATCTACACTGGCCTTGCAACGGGTGTCATTGATGGCTCCATCGGTAGCAACATGATTGATCACCGTGATGGCAACCACGTCGAGGTTGCCAAATACATGTACCGTTTGCCACTGGCGGGCGCCCAGGTACTGCCAATAGTGATCAACCGTAGCGCCTGGAAAAAACTGCCGGATGAACTCAAGAGCGCGGTGCGCAAAGCAACCGAACTGCATGCGCAGGAACAGCTGGTCAAATCCCGCAAATGGGAAGCTGAAGCCATAGCAGAAATGGAAGTAAAAGGCCTGAACTGGAGCCCGCTACCAAGCGACGCCGACAAAGCAGCCTGGCACAACGCTGGAGCTGGCCTCTGGGATGAGTACGCCGCGCAGGATAAGTACAGCAAACAGCTGATCGATATCCTGAAACAGAACAAATAATTCACTGCACCACAAAAAAGGCAGGCCTGATTTCAGCCTGCCTTTTTTCGTACATTCAGGTACAGCACCATGATTAAAACCACTTTGCAAAGGCTCTGCCTCAGTGTTGACTGTCTTGTCATGCTGGCGGGTAAGGCAGCCTCTTACCTTATGCCGATACTCGCTCTGACCGTCTCATTTGAGGTGTTTTCACGCTACATTCTCGCCCAGCCCACCATCTGGGCGTACGACCTGTCCCTGTTTATGTTTGGTTATATCGCCGCACTGGGCGGTGCCTATGCACAGCAGCAGCGGGCACACATTAACGTCGATATTTTCTACCTGAGCACATCGCCTAAGGGCAAATGTGTTTTTAATCTCATCTCCTTTAGCCTGGGAATATTTTTCCTGTTCCTCATCGCTGATACAAGTTTCGGCAAACTGGAAGAAGCACTGGAATTTGACTACCGCCGCCAGAGCGAATGGGCACCCCCAACGTTCCATTTCTGGCTGATGATAATCGTTGCCAGCGTGCTGTTTATCGCTCAACTGGCACGGGACAGCATCGCTGACCTCTATTACATCATCACATCAACCCGCTTGCTGGAACTGAAAGAGGAAAACCCGGATGGGAATTGAACTGCTCACAGTCGTCTTACTAGGCTGCATCCTGGTATTCTTTGCCCTCGGTGCCCCGGTTGGGCTGGCACTGGGGGGGATTGCCATGGCGGTAGGTTATCTGACCTGGGGTGACAGCCTGTTCAATGTCATTCCAACGACGCTTGAATCGACCTATTTCAATTTTATTCTGCTGGCAATCCCGCTGTACATCTACATGGGTCAGCTGCTGACACGCTCCGGTATTGGCGATGCCATGTTCAATGCCACCCAGCTGCTTATTGGCAAGGTTCGTGGGTCACTGGCCATCAGTGTTATCGGCGTCTGCTCGATGATCGGCGCCATGGTCGGCATTATCGGTGCAGGCATCATGACCTCAGGCAGCATCGCCTTGCGACCTATGCTGGAACGCGGTTACGATCGTCGATTAGCGCTGGGGGTCATCATGGCCGGTGGTGGTCTGGGGATTCTGATTCCCCCTAGCATCCCCATGATCATGTTTGCAGCCTCGACCCAAAACTCCGTTGGCCGTATGTTCCTGGGCGCAATGGTTCCTGCGCTGCTGACCATTCTGGTGCTGGTAGCTTACGTCGCCATCAGCTGTAAGCTGAACCCTAAGAAAGCCCCTCTGCACACTGAGCTCGAAGGTTTTACTCCAGAAACACCCACAGAAAAATTCAAAACCCTGCGTGATGGCCTCGCGGCACTGGCCCTCATCTTTATCGTACTGGGCAGCATTATCAGTGGTATCGCGACCCCGACAGAGTCTGGTGCCATCGGTGTCGTCGGCGCGATCTTACTGTCAATTTTGTTCAAGCGCTTTAAGCCCCAACTGTTTCTGGCCGCCGGATATCAGACAGCAACGCTGGTCAGCGTGGCTATGTGGGTCCTCTTCGGGGCATCGGTATTCAGTAACTTCCATCTGCTGATGGGTGTTCAGGGCATGGTCGCCGATTTCACCAACAGTCTTGATCTGCCTCCCATCATGATCATCATCATGTTTCAGATCATCATGCTGTTACTGGGCTTCATCATTGACGAATTTATCATCGTGCTCATGTGTGCGCCGCTCTTTACCCCGATCGCGGTATCACTCGGCTACGACCCGATCTGGTTTGGCGTACTGATGATTCTGAACATACTGATCGCTGTTCAGACCCCACCTTACGGATTTGCGCTGTTCTACCTCAAGGGCATCGCCCCTCCTGATGTCAGCATGGGCGATATCTACCGCTCTGTTGCCCCCTTCGTCATGCTTAACCTGCTGGTACTCATCCTGTGCATGGCATTTCCACAAATCGTCCTGTGGCTACCAAATGCCGTCATGGGTTAAGGAGAACAGCAATGTTTAAGCAAATTCTGGTTCCTGTCGACCTGTCACACACAGAACAGTTACCACGGTTGATGGACGCGGTCAGCCGTCTTGCTCACACCAGTGAAGCAAACGTCTGCCTGATTTACGTTGATAAAAGTCTGGAGCACAAAGCCGGCAGCCCGCAGATTGATACAGCGACCTATCACAATCATGTTAATGAAAACCGGCAGCAGCTGACGGCCTTACTAAAAACACTGGATAGCCAAGCCTTCACTCTGACTGCCCTGATCCGCGAAGGCTGCGTACATGATCAGATTCTGGAAGAGGTTAACAGGCGCAATGTCGATGCCGTCGTGATGATGGCCCGTAAACCAGGCATCAGCAGCTACTTCATCGGCAGCAGTGCAGAACGCGTTGTTCGCCATGCTGCCTGCTCAGTATTTGTGCTTCGCGAATAAACCCGCATTGACAATAACCTGCCCACTTACAGGTGCCTGATGGCGCCTGTTTTTTTTGCCTGCTCATTACTCTTGAGCTGCTTTTTTTGCACAAAAAAACCCGATGCTTGCGCATCGGGTTTTTTCTGATGGTGACGCTTAACGGTTAAGCAAAGCGTCGGCGCATCGGGGGATGATTACATCATGCCGCCCATGCCACCCATACCACCCATACCGCCCATATCAGGCATGCCAGCAGCACCGCCTTCAGCAGGCTTGTCAGCAACCATCGCTTCCGTTGTGATCATCAGACCCGCAACAGATGCTGCCGCCTGCAGTGCAGAACGGGTAACTTTAGCTGGGTCCAGGATACCCATTCCCAGCATGTCGCCGTATTCGCCAGTACCGGCGTTGTAACCGTAGTTGCCTTCACCCTTACGGATGTTAGACACAACAACAGAGGCTTCGTCGCCAGCGTTGTCTACGATCTGACGCATAGGCGCTTCCATCGCGCGGCACGCCAGCTGGATGCCGACAGTCTGGTCGTGGTTCGCACCTTCCAGACCTTCAACCATGGCCAGTGCGCGGATCAGTGCAACACCACCGCCAGGTACTACGCCTTCTTCTACTGCTGCGCGCGTTGCGTGCAGAGCATCTTCAACGCGTGCTTTCTTCTCTTTCATCTCAACTTCGGTAGCAGCACCGACTTTGATTACCGCAACACCGCCAGCCAGTTTAGCTACGCGTTCCTGCAGTTTTTCACGATCGTAGTCAGACGTTGTTTCTTCCATCTGCGCACGGATCTGGTTAACGCGGGACTCGATTACATCCGCAGCGCCAACACCGTCAACGATCGTGGTGTTTTCTTTAGTGATGGTAACGCGCTTAGCCTGACCCAGGTGAACCAGTTCAGCGGTTTCCAGGCTCATGCCAACTTCTTCAGAGATCACAGCACCACCGGTCAGGATGGCCAGATCTTCCAGCATCGCTTTACGACGATCGCCAAAGCCAGGTGCTTTAACAGCAGCCACTTTCACGATACCGCGCATGTTGTTCACAACCAGAGTCGCCAGCGCTTCGCCTTCAACGTCTTCAGCAATGATCAGCAGTGGACGGGATGCTTTCGCTACCTGCTCCAGGATTGGCAGCAGATCACGGATGTTGGAGACTTTTTTGTCAACCAGCAGCATGAACGGGTGTTCCAGATCAACAGACATGCTGTCCTGGTTGTTGATGAAGTAAGGAGACAGGTAACCGCGGTCAAACTGCATGCCTTCTACAACGTCCAGCTCGTTTTCCAGGCCGGAACCTTCTTCAACGGTGATAACGCCTTCTTTACCAACTTTACCCATTGCTTCAGCGATGATCTCGCCAACCTGCTCATCGGAGTTAGCAGAGATGGTGCCAACCTGAGCAATTGCTTTGGAGTCTGCACAAGGTACAGCCATCGCTTTGATCTGCTCAACAACAGCAGCCGATGCTTTATCGATACCGCGTTTCAGATCCATCGGGTTCATGCCCGCTGCAACGGATTTCAGACCTTCGTTAACGATCGCCTGAGCCAGTACCGTTGCCGTTGTCGTGCCGTCACCGGCAACATCGTTGGCCTGAGACGCAACTTCTTTAACCATCTGAGCGCCCATGTTCTCGAACTTGTCTTCCAGTTCGATCTCTTTGGCAACAGATACACCATCTTTAGTGATGGTTGGCGCACCGAATGCTTTATCCAGTACTACGTTACGGCCTTTAGGGCCCAGAGTAGTTTTAACAGCGTTGGCCAGAATGTTGACACCTGCCAGCATGCCCTGACGGGCATCATCACCAAAACGTACGTCTTTTGCAGCCATGTTCAGTAAATCCTATTGCTAAATTCGGTTAAACGTAGAAAGTCTGTCGGTATTCGAGGCTTAGCCTTCCAGAATGCCGAAGATTTCGCTCTCAGCCATGATCAGCAGCTCTTCACCATCAACTTTAACAGTGTTGTTGCCAGCGTACTGACCGAACAGAACCTTATCGCCAGCTTTAACGGCCAGTGGCTGAACTTCACCACTGTTCAGACGGCGACCTTCGCCAACTGCAATTATTTCACCCTGGTTCGGCTTTTCAGCAATAGAACCCGGCAGCACGATACCGCCAGCCGTAGTTGTTTCTTCTTCACTGCGACGGATAACAACACGGTCGTGAAGCGGACGAATTTTCATCTTATTTTCTCCTGATCTTCTTGATCCAAAGATATAACTGGTTTGTCAGTCACCGCAGTCGGCAACTACCTCTTGATAGTTTCCAGAAATGGGGGCACTGAATCGCATTTCAACACCCCGCTCTCAATTTTTCCCTGTTTTTTTCACCTGACCACACCTGGCGGCCCGGCTCAGTCTTTATGGGTGTACTCACCTTCCAGCACATCACCACCCTCAGTACCGCGTGGCCGCTGAGGCTGAAACGCTGAAGGGCCCTGGCCCGGCGACTGAAACGGGTCGGCCTGCGAGCCTGGCTGGAACGGGCCACCGGCAAACGGGCCACCGCTAAAGCCCTGCTGGGCAGAGATCACAGTAAAGCGACTGCTGACCGCCTTGACCAGCGCTTTACGGGTTTGCGGAATCAGGCAGCTAAAGCCAATAACATCAGTGACAAAGCCTGGTGTTACCAGCAAAGCCCCACCCACCGCGATCACAATCCCTTCCGCCATCTCCTGGCCGGGCAGCTCGCCGCTGTTCATTCGCTGCTGGGCACGGGACAACGTGCTCAGGCTCTGGCGGCGCAACATATTGACGCCAATAAATGCCGACAGCAGCACCAGACCCACGGTGTACCAGGTTCCGATGATCGAACCCACCTGAATCAGCAGGGTGATTTCAATCACCGGCACGATAATAAAAAGCAGAAATAGAAATCGCATAATCACCTCATTCGCATTTCACCCGGGCCATCTGCACCACATGCGGGCCCCGGGTCAGCGATGTTATTGCGTTGAACGCGCCATCAGAGCAAAACCGCCCTGCTTTGGCAAGCAGGGCAGCTTACCATCCTGTCATCTTCAGTCTGGCAGCTGAACGCCGGTGCGACACGCCTTCGGCATGGTTCTGACGCCGAACATCACTTTTTATACCTTCTTTTCACAAGGTTAATACCAAAGTCATAATCTTCAGCAAGAATATACCGCACCGCAAAAAAACAAACGCTCATTAGAAAAGCAGTGGTATCGTTAATTTTGGACGTTAGCGCCATATAGGCACCAATTAGGGCCTTAGTCTAAAATTTACCTAATTTTATGGACATAAGAATAGCGTAAAGTTAGATTGTGCATGTGCAAAATTCTGCTATGTACAATAAAAGAGATCAACCAACAGAAGGTACGTTTTAATGGAACTGAAAGACAAAGTTATCGTTGTGACGGGCAGTGGCCGTGGACTGGGTCGCTCTATGGCACTTGAAGTGGCAGGCAAAGGCGCGAAAGTCGCGATTGTTGACCTGAACCAGGAAGACCTGGATAAAACTGTCGCTGACTGCAAAGAGCTGGGTGTCGATGCCCGTGGCTACCTCTGTAACGTCGCTGATGAAGCTGACGTCGAGAAACTGTTTAACGATGTCGTAGCAGATTTCGGAACCCTGAACGGCCTGGTCAACAATGCTGGCATCACCCGTGATGGCCTGTTCCTGAAAGTTGATCGCGAAACCGGTAAAGTCGTCAAAAAAATGAGCCTGGATCAGTGGCAGCTGGTACTGGACGTTAACCTGACCGGTACGTTCCTGTGTGCACGTGAAGCCGCCGCCAAAATGATCGACCTGAAAGCTGAAGGTTGCATCATCAACATCTCCTCTATCTCCCGCTCCGGCAACATGGGCCAGACCAACTACACCGCGACCAAAGCGGGCGTTGAAGCAATGGCTGTTACGCTGTCCAAAGAGCTGGCTCGCTACGGCATCCGTTGCGCATCCATCGCACCAGGTTACATCGGTACCGAGATGGTGATGAGCATGAAACCTGAAGCACTGGACAAAATTGCTGCAGGCATTCCGGCTAAGCGCCTGGGCAAACCAGAAGAGATCTCCCGCACGGTGTCCTTCATCTTCGAAAACGACTACATCAATGGCCGTTGCATCGAAGTGGATGGCGCCTTGCGCATCTGATTCCAGTCTTACTGATGCTTTAGCCTGCTAACTGCCAGGCCAACGCCGATCCGGCTTCCGGATCGGCGTTTTTGTCTGCTATATCGACCTCAGCGGCCAGATTTGCCGCCCGGTTCATTTACAACTCAGCCTGCCCTGCTCAGAATAGCCACTCAGACACGCTTTAAGGACAGATCATGGCAGATGCCTCCCGGTTCGCGCAGTTGCGTGACGCCACCCGACTCTACCTCCAGCCTCGCCCATTGACCCTGCTATTTCTTGGTTTTTCCTCAGGATTACCCATTCTGCTGGTATTCTCATCGCTGTCGTTCTGGTTACGTGAAGCCGGGGTTGACCGTACCACTATCGGCTATTTTTCCTGGGTCGCGCTGGCCTATGCCTTCAAATGGCTGTGGGCACCGCTGGTTGATCGACTGCCTTTGCCGCTGTTAACGCCCTGGTTAGGCCGGCGGCGCAGCTGGATGCTGCTGTCACAGCTGGCGATCGCTGGCGGGCTGGTACTGCTGGCGTTTGCCGAGCCAACACAAAGCCTGACCCATATGGCTTTGATCGCGGTGCTGATTGCCTTCTGCTCGGCGACCCAGGACATTACGGTCGATGCCTACCGTATCGAGTCTGCCGATGAGCGCCTGCAGGCAGCGATGGCTGCCACTTATATGGTCGGCTACCGACTGGCAATGATCACGGCAACCGCCGGTGTACTCAGCATTGCCGCCTTCTGGGACCCGGACGAAGCCACCTATCAGCAATACCCCTGGCAGATGGCCTACCTCACCATGGCCGCGTTAATGGCTGTCGGCGTGATCACCACCCTGCTCAGCCCGGAGCCAAATGTGATCGTCAACGGTGAGCTGAGCGCCCAGCAGGAAAAAATTCAGCACTGGGTTGAGCGACAGGGGCACCTGCCACCACGACTGGCCCGGCTGGCGGGCTGGCTCTATATTGCCGTCGTCTGTCCCTTTGCCGATTTTCTGCGCCGCTATGGCTGGCACGCGGTGGTGATTCTGGCACTGATCAGCACCTATCGAATCTCTGATATCGTGATGGGGATTATCGCCAACGTGTTCTACGTTGATCTGGGCTTCACCAAAGCCGAAGTTGCCACCGTCACCAAAGTATTCGGCGTGATCATGACACTCATTGGCGCGCTAGCCGGCGGCGTACTGGTTAACCGCTTCGGCGTGATGAAAATACTGTTTATTGGTGCCCTGCTGGCCGCCGCCACTAACCTGCTGTTCGCGTTACTGGCCGTCAGCGGCCCCCAGGTGCCATTGCTGACCCTGGTAGTGTCTCTGGACAACCTGAGTGCGGGAATTGCCACAGCCGCTTTTGTGGCCTATCTGTCCGGCCTGATCAACATCAACTACTCCGCCACCCAATATGCTCTGTTCAGCTCAATCATGTTGCTGCTGCCCAAATTCATGGGGGGCTTCTCCGGCATTACCGTTGACGCCATTGGTTACCCCACCTTCTTTATAGGGACAGCCTTGCTGGGCTTACCGGTATTACTACTGGTGCTGATTGCTGCACGACTACAGAAGAAGACAGAAATAAATAGCAATAATTCTCATTTACAAACGAGAATCGAATGATATAGTAGCTCCTGTAACGCAGCACAGGAGACACTGCCATGACCTATCAGATTGATGCCTGGCTGGAGCGCCAGGACCCCTACCTCCGGGTAACCGATAAAAGCACCGGCGTACCGGTGATCAGCTGGAATAGCAGCCGGCTACGCGGCTTACTGGAGCGGGGGGCGATTTGTCCGGATGATTTCTGTTCGAATGAAGAAAACCAGCAGGAACTGGTGAAAGATCTGTTTTTGCTGGCCTGTCTGGAGCCCTGAGCGTCAGAACAGGCCTGCCCGGCGCACAGACTCGCGGATCTGTAACAGCGACGTCCCGTCGCGTCCGGGCCAGCACCTGATGCGGCCAGAGCCCGCTGCGACGGCGGGCAGCAGGATTAGTCGCGGAAGTTGTTGTACTGCAGTGGCATTTCCAGCTCTTCTTCACGCAGCATGGCCATCACCGACTGCAGATCATCACGCTTCTTACCGGTCACACGCACCTGATCACCTTGCACCTGTGACTGCACTTTCAGCTTCTTATCTTTAATCAGCTTGACGATCTTCTTGGCCATCGGCTGATCCAGCCCCTGCTTCAACAGCACAACCTGCTTGGCACGCATATTGGATGACTCAGGGTCCTTGACCTCAAGGCAGCGAATATCAATTTTGCGGGCCACCAGCTTACTGCGCAGCACATCAATCATCTGCTGCAGCTGGAAATCCACCTCAGCCCACATGATCACCTGGCCATCGGCCTGTTCAAAACGTGCATCAACTTTTTTAAAGTCGTAACGCATACCAATTTCACGGTTGGACTGATCCACCGCATTGGTCACTTCATGAGCATCAAGCTCGGAAACAATATCAAATGAAGGCATTCGCCTCTCCCTACCTGAAAACAAAAACGTGAGCCGATTCTACCCAACCCACGCCACCTTTTCAGCCCATAGCACAGCCCGGTATCATGGTTCTTTTAAAAACAGGAAGGCGATGATCATGCACTGGCATATTCTGGGCGCTGGCAGTATTGGCTGCCTGTGGGCCGCCCACCTGGTTGAGGCTGGTCACCAGGTCACGCTGATTTTACGCTCAAAGCAGCGTATTACCGCCTTTAACCAGCAGGTCACGATCGAACAGGGTACAGAAACCCGGCATTACCCGGTGCAGTGCCAGCTGGCTGATCACCCGGAATCGATTCACCATCTGCTGGTCACCACCAAAGCCTATGACGTGCAGTCTGCGCTCAGTGGTCTGCGTTCACGACTGGCGCAGGGTGCGCAGCTGGTGTTGCTACACAATGGCATGGGGCCACAGCAGTGGGCGCTGCAGCACTGCAGCCAGCAGCAGGTGTGGGCCGCCACCAGCACCGATGGTGCCTGGCTACGCCAGCCGGGTCATGTCGTATTTGCCGGCCAGGGAGAAACCCGCCTCGGTCGATTTGATGCGCCACAGGACAGCAGCCTGGCGACACAACTCCAGGGGCTTGCACTCAACATCGTGGCCGACCCAGTCATTGAACACAGCCTGTGGCGTAAGCTGGCGATCAATTGTGCGATCAACCCGCTGACAGCCTTACATGACTGTCGTAACGGCGAGCTGGCCAGCAATCCGGTCTGGCGGGCTGAGATGGCCGAGTTGTGTCAGGAAATAGATTCACTGCTGGCGCGGCTGCAATTATCTCTGTTTACCGATGGCCTGTTACCCGTTGCATTACAGGTTGCCCGGGCCACCGGACAGAACTATTCCTCGATGCTGCAGGATGTTCGCCACCAGCGGCAAACAGAGATTGACTACATCACCGGCTTCCTCTGCCAACGGGCCAGCGAAGCCGGGCTTTCGGCCGGAAAAAATGAACAATTGCTACACAAACTGAAAAAAATTTGCTGATCCTAGCAGCCTCCTACTAAAGAGGGTACGCGATAGATTGGCGCATCAACTTTTAATTGATCTTAGTCAAACGGAAACCGGGCATTGAGGGCGGATAATCAACGCCAAGAAATCGGATTATCCAATAATAAAAGGAGGTTTTCATGCCAACGGAATCGACAGTTGCAAAAGTCGTGGTAGACGAAGTAGAAGCTAAGGCCCCCCCTGCTCAGGATGCGCATAAAGCTAAGCTGGATGAAACACCCGTCTTCAGTGAAGACAGCACCTATCCATACAAGAAAAAGATCTCCCGCAAGGATTACGAAGCGCAGAAGAAAGAGCTGCAAATCGAACTGCTGAAAATGCAGAACTGGGTACGTGATACTGGCCAGAAAGTCGTTGTCCTGTTCGAAGGCCGTGATGCTGCCGGTAAAGGCGGCACCATCAAACGTATGATGGAGCACCTGAACCCACGTGGCGCGAAAGTTGTCGCTCTGGAAAAACCAACCGATCGCGAACGCGGCGAGTGGTACTTCCAGCGCTACATCGAGCATATGCCAACCGCCGGTGAAATCGTGCTGTTTGACCGCTCCTGGTACAACCGTGCCGGTGTTGAGAAAGTGATGAACTTCTGTACACCGTCTGAGTATCTGGAATTCATGCGTCAGACGCCAGATATGGAACGCATGCTGGCTCGCAGTGGTGTTCGTCTGTTCAAACTGTGGTTCTCCGTGAGCCGTGAAGAGCAGTTCCGTCGCTTCCAGTCCCGTCGTAACGATCCACTGAAACAGTGGAAACTGTCGCCTGTCGATCTGGCGTCTCTGGACAAGTGGGATTCCTACACTGAAGCCAAAGAGTCCATGTTCTTCTACACTGATACCGCTGATGCGCCATGGACTGTCATCAAGTCTGATGACAAAAAACGGGCCCGCCTGAACGGCATCCGTCACGTCCTCAACTCACTGCCATATCCGAACAAAAACCCGGATATCATGATTGAGCCAGACCCTCTGGTCGTTGGTAATGCAAGTCAGATCCACGAGCGCGGCGAACGTTAATCCAGCCTCTGGATAGCCTCTGCTAACGGATGTGCCGACCGGCACATCCGTTTCTACAACCATTGCTCCACTAATCACTCCAGCGCTAGACTGCCATTCTCCCCGGCATAATAAAGAGCGCAAACCGATGGCCGATCGACTTACCCGAATTTATACCCGTGGCGGCGACAGCGGCCAGACCTCCCTTGCCAGTGGCGTGCGCGTCAGTAAACAGGACGCCCGCATCGAAGCACTGGGCGAGCTGGACGAACTGAACAGCCAGCTTGGGCTACTGCTTGCCCAGCTCCCCACAACCGACACCTTGCAGCCGCTGCTGACACCGATCCAGCACCGACTGTTCGATATTGGCGGCGAGATCGCCATGGACAGCCCGGACTACCAGGCCATTGATGCCAGCGACACCGACGCGCTGGAACAGGCACTGGATGCTATCAATGACACACTACCGCCATTAAAAGAGTTTATTCTGCCTGGCGGCTCACCTCTGGCGGCGCACTGCCACCTGAGCCGAGCACAGTGTCGCCGCGCTGAAAGACGCCTGCACCAGCTGGCCAGCGAGCATCCGTTCAATCCGCATTCAGTCAGCTATCTGAATCGGCTCTCGGATCTGCTGTTCGTCTGCGCCCGTCAGCTGGCCCGGCGCAATAACGGTCAGGAAGTACTCTGGCAAGCCAAAGTACCGCGCAACCCAGCCTGACTCGACTGATCAACCATGTATTCAGGAACCCGCTATGGACAAGGAACAGTTTATCCAGCTTTTATCCCAGGCTGATCTGGAAGGTCTGGTGTTTAATAATACCCGCAAGACCCCCCTCACTATCCTTGGCACCAACAAGGACCGCATCCATTATCAGCGGGGCAAGTCTACGGTCAGCATCAAATACAGCCAGCTGTTCAAAGCATGGGATGCTTTTAAGGGCAGCACAGTCACCTGCCAGCAGTTGCAAGAATGGAAGCCTGGCGTCTTTGACTCCAAAGGCCACCCCAAGCCTGGCCATGACAGCAACAGCGGCATGTTCCTGATGCTGATGGAACACCTGGAACTGGCCACTGACGTCAATCGTGATGGCCATCTTTACAGCGCAATCCTGCTGACGAAAAAGATCAACTGAATCGTCCGGTGCGGGGCCTTGCCCCGCACTCTGGTGATAATTTATTGTTCAACCGACAGATGGCGATTTATAACATGTAAAAATAATGCATAATATAGCCCAGACCTTTTGATCACGCCGTCCGTGAGGTGATGTAACATGATCCAGCTGCAGGAACCCCGCCAACCTGGTGCCTTCTCCCTGTTCAACCTTGGCTTTCGCCCTTTCTTTTTATTCGGCGCACTGGCCGCTGTACTGCTAATTGGCCACTGGCTCGGCGCACTGCAAAGTGGCTGGACACCGGCCTACTTCACTTCCGGTATGTACTGGCATGCCCACGAGATGCTGTTCGGCTTCAGCCTGGCCATTGTCGCTGGCTTTTTGCTGACTGCCGTACGAACCTGGACCAATGTCCAGACCCCTTATGGCTGGTCACTGGCAGGCATCTTTGCCGTCTGGCTGACCGCTCGCATACTCCCCTTTATCCCTGCGGTACCCGATAACCTGATCGCTCTGCTAAATCTGGGCTTTCCGCTGCTGGTTGCGCTGGGTATTGGCATCCCGATTATCCGCTCCGGTAACTACCGCAATCTGGTGTTTATTGGCGCACTGGCAGGCTTTTTTATCGCCAGCCTGCTGGTACATCTACAGCTGCTGGGTATCACCGAAAATACCCTGATGAGCGGCCTGCATCTGGCGCTGTATCTGGTGGTGCTGATTATTGTGGTGATTGGTGGCCGGGTGATTCCGTTTTTTACCGAGCGTGGCATCGGCAACAACGTCAGCTGCCTGCGTCGTAGCTGGCTCGAAAAAGCCCTGCTACCGCTGACCGTTATCTGGTTACTGTGCCAGCTGCTGCTGCCAGGCACCGTCGCCGCCGTCCTCAGCATCGCCCTGTTTGCCCTGCAACTGCTACGGCTGGCAGGCTGGTATCAAACGGCCCTGTGGCAGCATCCACTGCTGTGGATTCTGCATGCAGGCTATGGCTTTATTGTACTGGGATTTGGCCTGCAGGCCTTTGCTCAGCTGGGCTGGCTTGCCTCCAGCATCGCCCTGCATGCCTTCACCGTTGGCGGCATCGGCGGCCTGACGCTGGGCATGATGGCGCGCGTCTCACTGGGCCATACCGGTCGCACGCTGGCCGTCAATAAACTGATAATTACCGCCTTCGCCTGCCTGATACTCAGCGCGCTGGTGCGGATTAGCACTCAGTGGCTGCCCCTGCCCTACAACACTGGCCTGCATATTTCCGGCGGGTTGTGGATGCTGGCCTGGCTGCTGTTTGTGATCCGTTACCTGCCGATTCTGGTTAAACCTCGGGTTGATGGGCTCTGGGGCTAAACGTGGCTTTAGCACTCCATTCAATTGACCCGTAACAACCCCAGCCGTCACAGATACATAGGCTTTGCCGGCAGGTTGGGGTAACCTTATGGCCTGCAAACAACAACCATACCAGCAGCACCCTCCACCGCTGCTGGCAGAACCAACCAAGGAGTCACTGTGGAACAGAGCAGCGTATGGATTATTGGTATCGTGGCACTGGCCATTGGTGCCGTGATTGGCTATTTGATGGGCCGTTCATCAGCCAGCGATACCAGCCAGCAGGATGAACTGAAAAAGCAGCTGGAAGCCGCCCACCTGGAGCTGAACGGCTACAAAGAACAGGTGAATGGTCATTTCGCCCGCACCGCCGAGCTGGTCAACAACCTGACCGAAAGCTACAAGGATGTGCACCAGCATCTGGCCAGCAGTGCCCAGCAGCTGTGTAAAGACGGCGTCGCCGCACAGAGCCTGGAAGCGGCCATGCAGCCACGTCTGGCTGAAGAGGAAACCGAGGCGGACATTCCAACCATCACCGATGCGGTGCCAAATGCACAGGCCAGCAACATTCCTGAGCCGCCTCGTGACTACGCGCCGAAAAAAGACGATGAAGAAGGCACCCTGTCAGAAACCTACGGCCTGCAGGAAAAAGCCGAGCCGGTACCACAGAGTCCGGCTGACCTGACCAGCCAGCCTGCTGACAGTGCTGAGGCTGAAAGCCCGGAGCCAGCAAAAACGAACGTCTGATCAGCTATTAATCAGCCGTAAAAAAGCCGGGATCTCCCGGCTTTTTTACATCTGGCGATTATACCGGGTTGTTAATATCCACAAACTGATGGGCCAGCCCGAACTCAGCGGCCAGCGCCTCGCCTAGCGCTTTAGCACCGTAGCGCTCGGTGGCATGGTGACCGGCAGCAACGTAGTGAATCCCGTTTTCCCGCGCCGCATGGAATGTCGGTTCAGACACCTCACCGGAAATAAACGCATCCAGCCCCTGGGCGATCGCCTTATCGATATAGCCCTGGGCACCGCCGGTACACCAGCCTACCGTACGCACTTCATGGTTACCGCCTTCAATCAGCAATGGCTCACGCCCCAGCACCTGGCCAATATGAGCGGCAAAATCGGTTGCTGACAACGGCTGCGCCAGCTGCCCCACCAGACCAATGCTGTCTGGATTGCCCCGCTCCAGCGGCCCCGTCGTTTCCAGCCCCAGCACAGCCCCCAGCTGGACGTTATTCCCCAGTACGGGATGGGCATCCAGCGGCAGATGGTAAGCAATCAGGCTGATATCATGGGCCAGCAGGGTTTTCAGCCGCTTACGCTTGATGCCGGTGATAACGTCCGACTCGCCTTTCCAGAAATAACCGTGATGCACCAGCACCGCATCCGCCTGCCAGGCCACCGCCGCATCCAGTAAATCCTGCGACGCTGTTACCCCCGTCACCAGCCGCTGCACGGTTGGTTTGCCTTCCACCTGCAAACCATTCGGGCAGTAATCCCGAAACCGGCCAGGCCCCATCAGATCATTGCAATACGCCAGCAGCGCATCCAGTTGAACCGCCATATCGACTCTCCACCCCACAGAAAATTATGCACACACAGTTATGCTTACCAGTCTACCGGGTCTGACCCGGCCCTTTAATAAACATAGAGTTAGTTCAGACGTTAACCTGCCGCAACGGTACAGGCATGCTAAGATTACCGCCAGATTAAATCTGGTTCCCATACCGGCCCATCGCCGGATTAAACATGGCACAATCAGGTATTCATCAAAGGCATTACCTTAAAAGAACAGACCAGCTTATGCGTCGATTCACCTTTTTAATGTGGCCGATTGTTGTCGGTATCCTGGCAGCCGTGGCGCTGCTGAACCTGTTCCCGGATGTACTGGGGCCCAGCGTAACCACGGTTTCGGTGATTGAGTCCCGTACTCCCTCACAACCGAGCCTGCCCACGCCTTCAGGTATGGGCCCGGTCTCCTATGCTGATGCGGTTACCAAAGCGGCACCGGCCGTCGTCAACATCTACACCCGCACTCTGGTCCCTCAGGCTGAGCATCCACTCTACAGCGATCCATTTTTCCGTAAATTTTTCGATGCCGAGAACCCACCCGAGCGGGCCCGGATCGAATCCAGCCTGGGCTCCGGTGTCATCCTCACCGCCGAAGGTTACATCGTAACCAACAACCACGTGATTGAAGGGGCAGACAGTATCGTCGTCGCCCTGACCGATGGCCGTGAAGCGGTTGCCGACGTCGTCGGCACCGACCCCGACACTGATCTGGCCGTGCTGAAAATAAAGCTCGACAGCCTGCCCAGCATCACCCTCAACAACTCCAGCCAGCTTAGTGTTGGTGATGTCGTGCTGGCCATTGGCAACCCGTTCGGGGTCGGCCAGACCGTCACCATGGGCATCATCAGCGCCACCCAGCGCAACAGCCTGGGCCTGAGCACCTACGAAGATTTTATCCAGACCGATGCGGCCATCAATCCGGGCAATTCCGGGGGCGCGCTGGTTGATGCCTTTGGCCGCCTGATCGGTATCAACACTGCGATTTTCAGTAAATCCGGCGGCTCCCAGGGAATTGGCTTTGCCATCCCCAGCAAACTGGCGCTGTCGGTCATGCAGGATCTGATCAAACATGGCCGGGTGATTCGCGGCTGGCTGGGCATCGAGATCCAGCCGATGACACCCCAGCTGGCCGAATCCTTCGGTATGCAGAATATGCAGGGGCTACTGGTTGCCGGGCTCTACCGCAACAGCCCGGCACACAGGGCAGGCCTGCAGCCTGGCGATATTATTATCACCATCAACGGCGCGCCGATTACCAATACTCAGCTGTCAAAAAACCAGATCGCCCGTTATATGCCCGGTGATCAGGTTCAGGTTGACCTGCTGCGTAATGGCCACCGCCTGACCCTCAATGTCAATATTGGCGAACGCCCACCCACCAGCCTGCCAAACGGCTAAGCCATCGCTGCACTCAGTCCCCTGCCCAGCAGGCACAAAAAAGGCGCTTATCATAAGCGCCTTCTTTATATCGACTACCGCATCGAGTTAACGCGGATTAAACACGCCCGTCGACAGATACCGATCACCGCGATCGCAGATAATACAGACAATCACCGCATTCTCCACCTGCTCAGCCAGCTGTAGCGCACCGGCCACTGCACCACCAGATGACACGCCACAGAAGATCCCTTCCTGCTCTGCCAGCGCCCGCATGGTCTGCTCCGCCAGGGTCTGATCAATATCGATCACCGAATCAACCCGGCTGGCATCAAAAATTTCCGGCAAGTACGCCTCAGGCCAACGGCGGATACCCGGAATAGCGGAACCTTCACTGGGCTGCAAACCAACAATCTGCACCTCAGGGTTCTGCTCTTTCAGGAACCGGGACGTCCCCATAATGGTACCGGTAGTGCCCATAGAACTGACAAAGTGCGTTATCAGGCCCTTTGTCTGAGCCCAGATCTCCGGCCCGGTACCCTCATAATGCGCCTGCGGATTGTCCTGATTGGCAAACTGATCCAGCACAATACCTTCACCGTTTTTCTGCATCTCATGGGCCAGATCACGTGCATACTCCATGCCCTGGGCCTGAGTGACTTCAATCAGCTCAGCGCCGTAAGCACTCATCGACGTTTTACGCTCGGCACTCATATTATCCGGCATGATCAGCTTCATCCGGTAGCCTTTGATCGCCGCCGCCATCGCCAGCGCAATGCCGGTATTACCGGAGGTCGCCTCAATCAGCGTATCGCCAGGCTTAATTGCACCACGAGCTTCCGCCAGCTGGATCATACTCAGCGCAGGGCGATCCTTCACCGAACCGGCCGGGTTATTACCCTCCAGCTTGCACAGAATTGTATTGCCCCGCCCGGCAGTCAGTCGCTGCAGCCGGACCAGCGGCGTATTGCCGACATAATCCTCAATGGTTGGAAACTCGACCGACATACCACTCACCTCTATGGTTACAAGAATATAACTTGAAGGAATAAAAAAACTGTTTTATATATCCAATCAAGAAAACGGGATCATATCAGAGCCGCCCAGAGCAGGCCATCAATTGATCACGCCTGGCCAGACTACTGCAATGCATACTGAGCACGTGGCTGAGTCGCGCTCAGGCCCCACTCCATCAACTCCGTTTTAAGTTGCAAAATATGCAGCAACTGATGGAAGTAATTCACCGACATCGCCGACCAGCTATCGGCCTCAGGCCCGGTAAAAAAAGTCAGCTTAAGCTGACCATCATCACGCAACATAATATCCACCTGAGTCAGCAGACGGGTCTCGGCCACATCAGCCACTGCGGCCTCTGCCCCCATCGCCTGGTTCTGCTCAAAACGGCCACGCGCCTTATCGTGGTACAACTCATACACCTCACTCTGAGCGGGTGCAGGCACATTCAGCCTGGCGGCATAACACTCGGTTAACCAGCTCTCAGCATTACTCAGCAGGTTAGCGGTCAGGCGCCGGGTCAGCCAGTACGCGCAGCGGTCCCCTTCACCGCCCTCAGCCAGCATACGGATACGATCCTGTTCATGATCGTGACAAAAGGTAAACCTCATTAACTGTGGCATCAGCGACAACTCCCGTGCTGCATCAACAACTCTCTCTCGGTGGCTCCCGCACACCCCTGTGTACATTCCCTGATTGTACAGGATTCGCCAGCCGAACCTGCGTCGGCTGAACCTGAATCAGGCATTGCATATTTTTCAGGATAACGCGCTTGCCAGCTGCCACCAACATCTATAATCTGGCGCGTTTTCTTACCACGCCGCACTCCCTGGCGACGCAGATAAACAGGCAATAAGCATGTCCAAAACTGATCTGGAACATATCAAGCAGGTCTACATCCAGGCGGATCTGTTACACAGTGAAGCTGAAGTCGAACACGCCATTAACAAAATGGCGGCCGAAATTACTGAAGACTGGGCCGACGCCAACCCGGTGGTTTTTGCCATCATGAATGGCGGTCTGGTCATCGGTGGCAAGCTGCTGACGAAACTCAACTTCCCTCTGGAAGCGGGTTACATGCACGCCACACGCTACCGCAACAGTACCTCTGGCCACGAGCTGGAGTGGAAAGTACGCCCCTTTATCGACTTCAAAGACCGCCCGGTACTGGTTGTTGATGACATTCTGGACGAAGGCCACACCCTGGCTGCCATTGTCGATTTCTGCAAAGAGCAGGGTGCCAGCGAAGTACGCATCGCCGTACTGGTCGACAAAATGCACGACCGCAAAGCTCGCCCGGAGATGAAAGCCGAATACGTGGGCATCAATATCGAAGATCGCTACATCTTCGGCTACGGTATGGATTACCACGGTTACTGGCGTAACGCGCCGGGCATCTTTGCCGTAAAAGGTATGTAAGAGACCGCGCTTTACGTGCTAAAAACGGCTCTCACGGGGCCGTTTTTGTCCAGCCTACCTGATTAGCTGTTACGTAGCGCCGCTAACACCTGACCAACGTCGACTATGATTATTTCAGCACCACTGCTGATCTGGCTCAATAACGGTGGCCGGCCCATAACAGGCTGATCACGTTCGACCCGCAAGATCACATGACCCAAGTGCATACGCTGGAAATCACGGCAAAGGTAGTGTCACGTCATCTGACAACAGGCAGACCACCACCGCCACACCTCTGATCAACAGAAAAGGCTGGACGTAATGTATAGCGCAGCATTTATATTCGAACCCGGTGACTATGCCGACGAATTTGACAACCTCAACACCCTGATCGATGAAGCAGCCAGAACCACCTCCGGCTTTATCGGCGTTGACACCTGGTACTCAGAAGAGGATAAACGCGTTAACGTGACCTATTACTGGGACAGCATGGATGCCATTAAAGCCTTCAGCGAACACCCCATGTACCGTGAGGCACGTGAACAGCAGACCATGGCTGATGGCTTTCGTATTATCATCTCGGAAGAGGTCAAATCTTACAGCAACCACGCCATCGGCGAACTGACCCTGCCCGTCCGGTCCTGATGCTGCGACGAACAGGGACGTTCTTTCACTCACCAGGAAAGCAGTCGTATGTCGGCGCCCCGCCACTCCATCTCCATCCACTTTGTGCACAGTATTCTGGCCAGCGCCCAGCGTAACAACCTGAACACCAGCCACCTGCTTGACGCTGCCGGACTCAACCCCGCCCTGCTACATAACCCCCAGCTACGTATCACACCGGAACAGCTCAGCGCCCTGCTGCGTGAACTGTGGAAACTGGGTGACGATGAATTTATGGGTATGGCCAGCCAGCCGTCACGCCACGGCGTATTCACCCTGATCGCCCGCCAGGCGATCCATTGCCGTACCCTGGGCTGCGTGTACCGCCTGATCAGCCGGTTTTACAACCTGACCAGCCCGGCCCTTGTGCTGAACCTGCACAGCAGTGACCAGCAGGCTCGTTTCAGCATGCGCCTGAGCACACCGCACCAGGACAGCCAGCACTCACTGGCCGAGTTTCTGCTGCTACTCTGGCATCGCTTTCCCAGCTGGCTGATCGGCCAGCGTATTGCGCTGAATGGAATAGAACTGGACTACCCCCAGCCAGCCCACATCAGCGAATACCGGCTGATGTACCCCTGTCCGGCACAGTTTGAACAGGCCGAGTGCGCCCTGGCATTCGACGCCAGCTGGCTGCAGCAACCCGTAGTACAGACCCCGGCCACCCTCTATCGTTACCTGCAGCAATCCCCCACCGACTGGTTCCGCCGCCAGGCTTACTACCCTGTATTCACCCGCCGGGTAATGGACCTGCTCGAAACCCAGGACACCCCCGGTCAGCTGAAAATGGAACAGGCCGCCGATGTACTGCACATCACCGCCCGTACCCTGCGCCGCAAACTGATTGACGAAGGCACCAGCTTCCAGGCCCTCAAAGATGACGTACGCCGCGACGCCGCCATCCACTACCTAAACCAGCCCTCAATGCCCATCTCCCAGATTTCCCGCCAGCTCGGTTTCTCCGAACCCGCCGCCTTCACCCGCGCGTTCAAGCAATGGACCGGCGTTTCACCGGCCGGGTATCGAAAGCGCTAACCCCCAGTACTCAGCAAAACCCCGCCAGGTTAGCGCAAAGCATTTTCCCTTCAATATCAACTGGTTGCTATTTATGCTGGTTTTCCCTAGGCTGAAAACTGCCGAGTTGAAGCCGGTTAGCGCAAAACGTCCCTCCAGGCCCCGCCCTGACTACGCCTCAGCCCCGGCAGTCGTGCCCCGTGCGGGCACGTGGATTGAAACATGTTGGGGCCAAATTTTTAGCTATCTGATGGTTGTCGTGCCCCGTGCGGGCACGTGGATTGAAACGTCCGATGGGTATTGATATGCCGTCTCATCAACGTCGTGCCCCGTGCGGGCACGTGGATTGAAACACCATTGTTGGCGTAGACTCCAAGTGGCCAGCCCGTCGTGCCCCGTGCGGGCACGTGGATTGAAACTTTTGCCTTTGCTGCATATCTCGCAACAATATCAGGTCGTGCCCCGTGCGGGCACGTGGATTGAAACTTTAAATAGCCAGTTTGCGTACGTGCTGGCAGAGTCGTGCCCCGTGCGGGCACGTGGATTGAAACTTGAGCCTGAAGTATTTCGCCAGGATTATATGCTGGTCGTGCCCCGTGCGGGCACGTGGATTGAAACTTGTAAAGAGCGCGTAGTGTTCCGCTAGCGGTGCCTGTCGTGCCCCGTGCGGGCACGTGGATTGAAACCGGGGCCGAACGCATAAAGCCGCGCTGGGAGTCGTCGTGCCCCGTGCGGGCACGTGGATTGAAACAGGGATCGAATAGCACCGGGGCGCAACTCGCCCTGTCGTGCCCCGTGCGGGCACGTGGATTGAAACGTACTCGCCCCACGCGGTTTGTGCTGCACCACCAAGTCGTGCCCCGTGCGGGCACGTGGATTGAAACACTGAATTCTACGGCGGCATGGTTTGTAGTCAGGTCGTGCCCCGTGCGGGCACGTGGATTGAAACAGCTGTTGCGACCAACGCACTTCCCACGCTTCAGTCGTGCCCCGTGCGGGCACGTGGATTGAAACGCGTTCAGCGGCAACGGTCAGGTCCCGGCTGCCAGTCGTGCCCCGTGCGGGCACGTGGATTGAAACTGGACAGGCAAAAAATTGCTAAGCGCACCTGGTAGTCGTGCCCCATGCGACACGTGGATTGAAACCGTCATCAGAAATCCTGAACCAGATCACTACCCCCACCGTTAACAACCCCGTACACTGACGCTCAGTATCAATCCACAAGGAGTCAGTGGATCATGAGCAATCCCATTGCACATGCGCGCACGGATAACAGCGGCCGGTGGCTGGAACCCCATGCACTGGAACACCACCTGCAGAAGGTCTCTCGACTGGCAGCACAGTTTGCCCAGCCGATAGGGCCTGAATGGGCCGGACTGGCTGGCATCTGGCATGATCTGGGTAAGTATCGCCCGGCCTTTCAGCACTATATTCGCCAGCAGACCGGCTTTGACTGCGAAAATGCCCACCTTGAGCCGTCTGACTCAAAATCAGATTCAAAACAGTCCGCCGGGCGCGTCACCCACTCCACCGCTGGCGCGCTCCATGCAATCAACCAGCTTGATGGCTATGGCCAGCTGATCGCATATCTGATCGCCGGGCACCATGCCGGTCTGGCCGACTGGTACAGCACAAAAACAGGCCGTGGGGGGCTGGAGCACCGGCTAAACAACAGCCAGCCAGAGTTACAGGAATCACTGGCCGCCAGCGTACCCGAAGCGATACTGAAACCTGGCATCGAGCTGAAAACACCGCCGATCGCGCTGAGTAAAGACAGCCTTGCACTCTGGCTGCGGATGCTTTTCTCCTGCCTGGTGGATGCCGACTTTCTGGACACCGAAAGTTATATGCAGCCGCAGCAGTCCGCCCGGCGCAGCCAGTACCCGGCCCTGTCTGAACTACAGCAACGCTTTAACCGCTATATGGACAACCTGCGCAACAACGCCCGTGACAGTGAACTGAACCACACCCGCCAGCAGATTTTCCAGCAGTGCCTGGACGCCGCCGAACAACAACCCGGCCTGTTCAGCCTGACGGTGCCCACCGGTGGCGGCAAAACTCTGTCCAGCCTGGGCTTTGCCCTGGCCCATGCTCGCAAATACCAGAAACAGCGGATTATCTACGCCATCCCCTACACCAGCATCATCGAACAGAACGCCAGCGTATTCCGCCAGGCACTGGGGGAGGATGCGGTCATCGAGCACCACAGCAACCTCGATCTACCCCAGGAAAAAGAGACCAGCCGCAGCCGCCTGGCCACTGAAAACTGGGATGCACCACTGATTGTCACCACCAATGTACAGCTGTTCGAGTCACTGTTTGCCGCCCGCACCAGCCGCTGTCGTAAACTGCACAACCTGGCCAACAGCATTATTGTGCTGGATGAAGCCCAGCAGCTGCCACGTAACTACCTGAAGCCAATCACCTGGGTAATGCGTCAGCTCAGTGAGCTGTATGGCGTCACCTTTGTGTTCTGTACCGCTACCCAGCCGGATCTCAGTCAGCGCAGCGACAGCTTTGGCACGGTGCATTTCGATGGGTTAAAACAGATCCGCGAAATCATCAACCAGCCAGCCCGGCTAGCCGAACAGTTACGCCGTACTCAGGTACAGCTACCCACGCCTGAGTGCCCGGCGCTGGACTGGCCACAGCTGGCAGATCAGCTGATCGAAGAACCCTGCGTGCTGGCCATTGTAAATACCCGCAAGGATGCCCAGGCCCTGGCCGAGCTGCTGCCCGATGATGAAAACCACTTCCACCTGTCAGCGCTGATGTGCCCGGAGCACCGCAGCCATATTCTGCAGCAGATTCGTGACCGGCTGACCGCACGGCAGAGCGGAGACGACGACCGGCCGTTGCGGCTGATCAGCACCCAGCTGATTGAAGCGGGCGTCGATATTGATTTCCCGGTGGTCTACCGGGCACTGGCCGGGCTGGACTCCATCGCCCAGTCGGCAGGCCGCTGTAACCGTGAAGGTCGGCTGGCTGAACCAGGCCGGGTCATCGTATTCCGTCCCCCCAGCCAGGCCCCCGCCGGGCTACTGCGCCAGGGCCAGCAGATCACCGAGGAGCTGATCCACAGTGGGCTGGATGATGCGCTGGCCCCGGCCAGTTTTCAGCGCTATTTCGAGCTGCTCTACAGCAAAGGCGAACTGGATGAAAAGGGGATTCAGGAAGCACTGACGCCGGATTCAATGGACCCACCGGCCATCGCCTTTCGCACCGCCGCCAACAACTTTCGGCTGATTGAAAACGATCATCAGCAAAGCCTGGTGGTGCCCTGGTGCCCACCCGGTGAAGAAGAAAGCCCGGCGCTGAAATGGCTGAAGATGCTCGATAGCAGTGACAGTAACAAAACCCCCGCCTGGCTTTACCGCAAACTGCAGCGCTACAGCATCAACCTGCCGGAACAGCAGTTGCAGCAGATGTACAACGAAGGCGCCGTCAATATCCAGGCCGGTTGCTACCTGCTGGTTGATAGCCGCTATCACCCGAAACTGGGGGTCCTGCCCCCGGAAGCCATGCTGGCTGCCGAACAGAGCGTGCTCTGACACCGGCCAACTAATCACCCGAAGCAATGGAGGCTTAATGGGATTCTGTCTTGATGTACGTGGCGATTTCGCCTGTTTTACCCGCCCGGAGATGAAGGTAGAGCGGGTCAGCTATGATCTGATCACCCCCTCCGCCGCCCGCGCTATCTTCGAGGCGGTTTTATGGAAACCGGCCATCCGCTGGCATATCCACAAAATCGAACTGCTCAGCCCGGTCAGCTGGCTCAGCCTGCGTCGTAATGAGGTCGGCAACAAGCTCCCCGTCACCAACATCACCAAAGCAATGAATGGCAAAGGAGCCATGCCGGTGCTGCATATTGAAGAAGAGCGCCAGCAACGGGCCAGCCTGTTACTGCGCGACGTTCACTACCGCATCCATGCCGATTTCGAGCTGACCGACAAAGCAGGCCCCGGTGATAACGCCGGTAAATTCAGCGAGATGTTCCGCCGCCGCGCCCGCCGGGGCCAGTGCATCTACCAGCCCTACCTGGGCTGTCGGGAGTTTGCCTGCGATTTCCGACTGATAGAAGAAGACGACCCGCAACCGGCCCCGCTGGCGCTGGATGAAGATCTGGGCTGGATGCTCTACGATCTCGACTTCAGCCAGCCCGAACCCAGCCCGCAATTCTTCCGCGCCCGCCTGCAACAGGGCGTACTGCAACTGCCGTTACCGGGCAGTGAGGAGATACGCGGATGATCCTGCACTCGCTCTGTGACTACTACCAGCGCAAGAATAAGCAACAACCGGGCAGCCTGGCACCACCGGGGTTTGAGCCTAAAGGCATACCGTTTCTTATACTGTTAACCCCGGACGGAAAATTTGCCGGGCTGGAAGATACCCGTATTCCGCAGGGTAAAAAGCAGGTGGCACGGGTGTTTACAGTACCCAAAGCGCCGCCGCGCAGCGGTGCCAAAGCCTACACCGTTGTTAATCCACTCTGGGATCATTCTGGCTATCTATTGGCGCAGCCGAAACTGGATAAACCTGACCTGCCACCCAGCGAAAAAGCAGTCACCCTGGCGCAGAACCAGCACCAGACCTTCAGCGATTATCTGGACGATCTGCAACAGCAACTACCCGATGAGCCAGGCCTTAAAGCCATTGCCCGCTTTAATGCCGATGCCAGCCAGCGCCAGGCGGTAATGGAACACGCCAGCTGGCCCGATGTGCTGAAAATCAATGGCTGTAATCTCAGCTTTCGGCTGACCGGTGAAACCGATCTGATCTGTCAGTCAAAACCACTGCAGACATTCTTCGGCCAGCAGGCACTGAATGCCGGTGATAATAGCCCGGAAGGTGTCTGCCTGGTCAGTGGCGAAACCGCCGCCATCGCCCGACTGCACAGCGGTGTCTCTGGCGTTAACGCCAAACCTGCGCCTTTTGCGGCCTCCAACCTGGCGGCCTTCGAGTCTTATGGCAAAAGCCAGGGCTTTAACTTCCCGGTCAGCACCAGCGCCGTCTTTGAATACACCACCGCGCTGAATCATCTGTTGAGGATGGACTCCCCCAATAAATTCCGCCTCGGTGAAACCGTAACCGTCTGCTGGGCGGAACAATCCGACCCGTTGGAAGCCACCCTGCCATTACTGTTCAGCGACCCTCCCAGCGCCGCCTCCGCCGACAACCCCGACGCCCGGGTTGAGGCCATCACCAGCCTGCTTAACAGCATTGATAACGGGGCTTACCACGCCAGCCAGCGTAGCGACCGCTTTTACGTACTGGGGCTGGCCCCCAATTCCGCCCGTATCATGGTGCGGCTATGGCAGGTTTGCACCGTGGCTGAGCTGGCCGAGCGGATCGGCCAGTACTTTACTGACCTGAACCTGACCGGGCGTGAGCGCTTTGGCTATCCCAGCCTGTTTCACCTGTTGACCGCCTGCGTTCTTAAAGAAAAAGCGGACAATATTCCACCTAATCTGATCGCTGACACTGCGCGTCAGATTCTGGCCGGACTGCCGCTGCCCGCTACCTTGCTACAACTGGCCCTGCGGCGGATTCGGGCCGAGCCCAAGTGCCTGCCCAGTATCGAATACCGCCGTATCGCCCTGCTTAAAGCCTGTTTTAACCGGACTGCACGCGCCCGCAACGGCGGTGCAGCCAGCAACGAGGAACTACCCATGTCACTCAACCCAGAAGATACCCGCCCTGGCTACCGGCTGGGACGGCTGTTTGCCGTGCTGGAAAAAGTCCAGCAGGAAGCCAGCGGCGGCCAGCTGAACAGCACCATCAAAGACCGTTACTACGGTGCCGCCAGCAGCACGCCGATTACCGCGTTTACCTCACTGATCAAACTCAGCCATGCCCACCAGGCCAAGCTGACTCCTGGCCGCCGGGTCAACATCGAAAAACTGCTGATGGAAATATTCTCCGCACTGGACGGTTTTCCCGCCCAGCTAAACCTTGAGCAACAAAGCCTGTTTGCCGTCGGCTACTACCACCAGCGCCAGGCATTGTTTACCAGGCAGGAAGACACCACCGAGCAAGATGATACGCAGACAGAAATCAACACCGCCATCGCAGAGGAAGCGCACTGATGAGCCTGAATAACCGCTATGAATTTGTACTGCTGTTTGATGTAAAAGATGGCAACCCCAACGGCGACCCGGACGCCGGTAACCAGCCACGTATCGACGCTGAAACCGGCATGGGGCTGGTAACCGATGTCTGCCTGAAACGCAAAATTCGCAACTTTGTTCAGCTGACCCAGGCCGACAACCCGCTGCGCAATATCTTTGTCGCGGAAAAAGCCATTCTGAATGACAAAATAGACGCCGCCCACGACGAAGAAAGCATTCAGGCGCTGAAAACAAAAGGTGAAAAAACCGACGCCGCCCGCAACTGGATGTGCCAGCACTACTACGATATTCGTACCTTTGGCGCAGTGATGAGCACCGGTAAAAATGCCGGTCAGGTACGTGGCCCGGTACAGCTGACGTTTGCCCGCTCCATCGACCCGATTATCACCAGCGAGCACACCATCACCCGCATGGCGGTTACGACCGTCAAGGAAGCAGAAAAGCAGGATGGCGATAATCGCACCATGGGCCGAAAATTCACCGTGCCCTATGGCCTCTACCGCTGCCACGGTTTTATCTCCGCCCACCTGGCCGGGCAGACCGGCTTTGATGAAGATGATCTGAGCCTGCTGTGGAATGCGCTGGTCAACATGTTTGACCACGACCGCTCCGCCGCCCGTGGTGAAATGAGCGTGCGCGGGCTCTATATCTTCCGCCACAGCAACGCACTGGGTAACGCCCCGGCCCACCAGCTGTTCGACAGCATCAGCGTCTGCCAGCAATCAGAAGGCCCGGCCCGCAGCTTTGCCGACTATCAGGTCAGCATTGACGACAGCGCCCTGCCCGAAGGCATCGAACTGGATCGACGGGTGGGCTGATGGACGACGTCCGGCTCATCCCGTTGTCGGCACTGCAGCATTACGCCTACTGCCCGCGCCAGTGTGCGCTGATCCATAACGAGCAGGCCTGGGCGGAAAACTGGTTTACCGCCCAGGGCCAGCAGCTGCACCAGCGTGTTGACCGGGGCGAGCCGGAAACCCGCAAGGGCATCCGCTATGAACGGGCGGTGCTGGTATCCGCCCCGCAACTGGGCCTCAGCGGCAAACTGGATCTGCTGGAAATTGATCTGCAAAGCGGCCAGTTCTGCCCGGTGGAATACAAGCGGGGCCGAGCCAAAGCCGATGACTGGGACAGAATCCAGCTTTGCGCCCAGGCGCTCTGCCTGGAAGAGATGAAACAGACCACCGTTGAACAAGGCATTTTGTGGTACTGGCAGAGCCGCCGCCGCGAACCCCAGATACTGGATGAACCCATCCGCCAGCGTACTCTGGCAGTGATTGCCCAGGTACGCACCCTGTTTGACAGTGGCCAGACACCGGCGGCCCGTTACCAGGCAAAACGCTGCAAGGCCTGCTCGCTGATCGACCTGTGCAACCCCAAACTGGGCAAAGACCGCAGTGCCCATTACCGCCAGCAGTTGCTGAATCCCGATGGCACAGGGGGTACATAGCAAAAGGGACCCCATGAAAAAACTGCAAAACAACCTCTATATCACCCGTCAGGACAGCTACCTGCATAAAGAGCGGGAAACCCTGGTAATTGAACACCAGCGTAAAAAACTGCTACAGGTGCCCGCCCACAGTATCAGCGGCATCTGCTGCTTTGGCCGGGTAATGGTGTCGCCGCCATTAATGGGCTTCTGTGGCGAACAGGGCATCAACCTGGCCTTTTTCAACGAATACGGCCGTTTTCAGGGGCGCTTACAGGGCCGACAGAGTGGCAGTGTACTGCTACGCCGCAGTCAGTATCGTCAGAGCGAGCAAACCCCGCTGGAAGTCGCCCGACTGATTATCGCCGCTAAAATCAGCAATAGCCGGTCGGTTTTACAGCGGCATAATCGCAACAATGGCCGTAACGAGGCCATTGCTCAGGTTATCAAGGGGCTGAAATTTCGTATTGAGCAGGCCAGAGTCGCCAGTGATCTGGACAGCCTGCGCGGCATTGAAGGTGATGCTGCCAGCCTCTATTTCGGCATTTTCGGCCAGCTGATCAAACCGGAACTACGTGATGACTTTCCGTTTAACGGCCGTAACCGGCGGCCCCCGCTGGATAACGTAAACGCCCTGCTCTCGTTCGTTTACAGCATTATCGGCCAGGACATCAGCGGCGCACTGCAAGGCGTAGGGCTGGACCCGCAAGTCGGCTTTTTGCACCGCGACCGACCCGGCCGCGACAGCCTGGCGCTGGACCTGCTAGAAGAGCTGCGCAGCTGGTTTGCCGACCGGCTGGTGCTAAGCCTGATCAACCGCCGCCAGCTCAACGCCCGTGACTTTGTCACCGAAGCCAGCGGCGCAGTACGGCTGACCGACGATGGCCGCCGCACCCTGCTGACGGCCCTGCAAAAACGTAAACAGGAAACCGTCACCCACCCATTTCTGGAAGAGGAGGTAGAAATCGGCCTGCTGGCCCACTGCCAGGCCCTGCTACTGGCTCGCCACCTGCGTGGTGATCTGGAATATTACCCACCCTTTGTTGCCCGTTGAGCGGAGTACCGACCGATGATGGTGCTGATCACCTACGATATTTCCACCGAAGATGCAGGCGGTGCCCGACGGCTACGCCATGTCGCAAAAATCTGCCAGGACTACGGTATCCGGGTGCAATACTCGATATTTGAATGCGAAGTCACCCCGGCGCAATGGGTTGTACTGCGCGACCGGCTACTCAGCGCCTATGATGAGGACAGCGACAGCCTGCGTTTCTACCAGCTGGGCGCAAACTGGAAAAAGCGGGTAGAACACCAGGGAGCCAAGGCCAGTTTTGATATGTTCCGCGATACGTTACTGGTCTGATACTGCCGCTGCGCTAACCCCCAGTCCCCATGAAAACCCCGCCAGGTTAGCGCAAAGCATTTTTCCTTCAATATCAACAGGTTGTTATTTATACCGATTTTCCCTAGGCTAGAAATCGCCAAAACTGAAGCAGGTTAGCGCAAAACGCCCCTCCAGGCCCCGCCCTGACTACGCTCCAGCCCCGGCTGTCGTGCCCCGTACGGGCACGTGGATTGAAACAGCCCATCGGTGTGCTGCTGCAGGGTTTCATAGGTCGTGCCCCGTACGGGCACGTGGATTGAAACAAGCTTTACCGGGTAAGACAGCCACTCGATCCCCTCGTCGTGCCCCGTACGGGCACGTGGATTGAAACCCTGCAATTGATCAGCTGCAGCGAATGATAAAGGTCGTGCCCCGTACGGGCACGTGGATTGAAACACATCCCGGAAGTTGATGGCGTGCCCATCGTCAGGTCGTGCCCCGTACGGGCACGTGGATTGAAACCAGCAGTCAGCGTAGACCGGCTCCGGCAGGTAACGTCGTGCCCCGTACGGGCACGTGGATTGAAACCCGCTGATCGTGATCAAAGAAAGCGACACCCGCGTCGTGCCCCGTACGGGCACGTGGATTGAAACCCTGCACAGACGACGTCGAGATTAAGCGCGGTAGTCGTGCCCCGTACGGGCACGTGGATTGAAACTTTGCCAAACTCACATTTCCTGAAGGCATTACCAGGTCGTGCCCCGTACGGGCACGTGGATTGAAACTGAAACTGCGGGCTGAACGAAAACTTCGCGAAGGTCGTGCCCCGTACGGGCACGTGGATTGAAACCACCAGGTGGCGGGTGCTCAGGTCGTGGCTGGCGTCGTGCCCCGTACGGGCACGTGGATTGAAACGTACCGTGTCGCTTTGAATGTCCCGTGATAGCGGTCGTGTCCCGTACAGGCACGTGGATTGAAACGTGCTGGTAGTGAGCTGGAAACCATGTTGCTTGCTGTCGTGCCCCGTACGGGCACGTGGATTGAAACTGGATTTAAGCCACTGATGCTCGTAACCTTCTGGTCGTGCCCCGTACGGGCACGTGGATTGAAACCTGGACTGGCTAACCTTAAGCCGGGCACCACTGTGTCGTGCCCCGTACGGGCACGTGGATTGAAACATGGCGGCGTCCTCTGCTGCTGTGCTGTGTTTCGGTCGTGCCCCGTACGGGCACGTGGATTGAAACAATCTGAAGGTTCTCGTATGTCTGGCCGATCGGAAGTCGTGCCCCGTACGGGCACGTGGATTGAAACAGGTTTGCGCACCCAGTCACTAACACCTTTGATGTCGTGCCCCGTACGGGCACGTGGATTGAAACTTGATCAGGCTCGCCCCCAACAAAACCGAGAGCGGTCGTGCCCCGTACGGGCACGTGGATTGAAACAGCACAAGCAGTCCGCCGCTACCTGGCTGCATCGTCGTGCCCCGTACGGGCACGTGGATTGAAACAACTGAACGTGCGGAGACTGCTGTAGATTGGGCAGTCGTGCCCCGTACGGGCACGTGGATTGAAACGGCTGGTTGACTCTGAGCGCCTCCTGTTTACCGGGTCGTGCCCCGTACGGGCACGTGGATTGAAACTGGCCAATCGTGATTTTTACCGGGATCGGGCTGTGTCGTGCCCCGTACGGGCACGTGGATTGAAACGGGATTACATCGACAGCCTGGGCGGCGTGACGGGTCGTGCCCCGTACGGGCACGTGGATTGAAACAGCATGCTGATATCGTAGTCAGTTGTGCGGACTGTCGTGCCCCGTACGGGCACGTGGATTGAAACATGTATTCAGAGGCCACCCGGGCAAGCGCCAACGTCGTGCCCCGTACGGACACGTGGATTGAAACAATAATGCCCAGCCCCACTTTTGAGGTGGACTTGTCGTGCCCCGTGCGGACGCGTGGATTGAAACTTATCAAAGATCAGCTTATCGACAACACCCGTAGCGTCGTGCCCCGTGCGGGCACGTGGATTGAAACTACCAGGCAACCGCAGCATGGACCCGCTGCACATGTCGTCCCCGTGCAGGCATGTGGATTGAAACCGCTACAACGCCCAACATGATACGGGTAACTACAGTCGTGCCCGGCACGGACACCGGGGTTGAAGCACAGTATAAAAACACCCTATTCAGGGCTATTGCTGACCTCAACCCCTACTTCCTCGCCCCCCCGTCAACCGCACCGATAGCCGTAACAACGGCGGCCCGGCGATAAAGGCGATGGTCATTGCCGCAGGCCAGGCCAGTACAAACGCCTGCAGCCAGCGGGCGACAAAGTCTGCCTGCCAGCCCAGGTTGATCCAGCTCACCCAGGCCGTCATCAGAAACGCCATCACCAGTGACATCAGGGCCGAAAATAACAGTCGCTGTTTCATCGCACGCCCTCCTGCGGTCCGGTCATTGGGGGTTGTAACCGCTCCAGGTAGCTCACCTCCGTCAGTGCCTGCGCGAAATAAGCCTGGGTATGTTCCGCTTCATAATGGGCCTGTAATGCCGACTCATTTACCCAGCCCTCCCAGAGGGTGAACCGGCCGGATTGCTGGTGCTGCAGCAGTTCAAATCGCAAGCAGCCCGGCTCCTGCTGTGTTTGCGCTGCCAGTTGCAGCAACGCCTGACAGGCCCTTTCCGGCGCTGTCCCTTCGGTTACACTCAGCCCCGCACTGACCCAGAGCTGGATCGATTTTATGTCCGCTACCATGGCTTGCCGCTCCTTTGTTTAGTCGGTAATGCTTAGTGGAGATCAGCATAGCCATGGCTATAAATGGAATATATGCTGTATTTAACAACCTGAAATTCCATAAATGAAATTATGTTTGATGACATTGCGCTGTTTGTTCAGATCGTCCAGCAACAGGGGCTGGCAGCTACCGCACGTCAGCAGAAGATCCCGGCGGCGACGGTCACCCGTCGTTTGCAGAAGCTTGAACAGCAACTGGGCTGCCAGCTGATCCACCGTTCAGCGCGCCAGTTTGTGCTGACTGCGGAAGGTGAGATCTGGTATCAGGCCTATGCCGAGCTGGTTGCGCAGATGGAATCCACGCAACGCAGCCTGAGCCTTGAGTTGCAGGAGCTCAGCGGCCCACTGCGGGTGATGGCTCCCAGTAATATATCCAACGGCCTGCTGCAGCCAATGTGGTCGGGGTTTATCCGGGATTACCCAGCGATTGAGCTGATGTTGATGCTTAATAATGAGGTGGAAGATCTGCAGGTAAACCGGGCAGATATCGCGCTGCGCATTGGCGAACAGCAAGACTCGGCGCTCTACCAGAAACGGCTTGGTAGTATTGCCACCCGATTATTTGCCGCGTCAAACTATCTGGCCCGCAACGGCAGCCCGGATAATCTGGATGCCCTGCAAACACACCGGCTGATCGGTGCCAGGCCGGTCACCCAGTGGACACTTCACCACGCCCGCACCGGCCAGACCCGACAGCTGCAACCCCACTTTGCCAGCTGGAGTACCGACATCACCTTCAACACCCAGCTGGCTGCTGATGGCCTGGGGATCGCCCTGTTGCCGGTCAGTGAAACACGCAACTATGAAGCCAGCAACAGGCTGGTGCCAGTCTTGCCGGAGTGGCAGGGTGAGCAGCGTAATATCTATGCCATCTGGCCCAGTGGCCGCTTACTTAATGCCCGTGCTCGCTGTCTGCTTGATTATATGGCGCGCTTTATCGACGCTGCTTTGACCAATGAGGGTAACGCTATACGCCAGAGTCTGGTGGATAAAGCCGCCCAGAGCTAAAAACCACGACCGGCAACAGCCATCAATACCGCCCTGGTTCTTATCGAAAACAGTCAACACCGGTAATCAAAGCAAAGAATGCGCCAAAAAGACAATTGTTAGGGCACTGCTTTCGTGGAATGCTTCCCTCCCCCGCTCAATATCAGAAACACATCTTGATGGGCCCTTACAGGGCCTGCCTCCGATGTATCAGGTGGTATTTTCATACCTCAAGGTGGTTACAACCGACAAAGACAACACTGTTATGGGCTGCTTAAGCCCCAGAACGACGAACACAAAGGAATAGCTTAACGGGTGCCCAGTTTTACGGGTACACACCTGTACGACCTCACCTGAATAAGCTAAAACCCAATTCGATCAGGAGAAACCTATGTCATTACGCGTTGCTATCATCGGTGCAGGCCCAAGTGGTCTGGCCCAGCTGCGAGCCTTCCAGTCAGCCCAGGAAAAGGGGGCTGAGATTCCGGAAATCGTCTGCTACGAAAAGCAAAGCGACTGGGGTGGCCTGTGGAACTACAGCTGGCGTACCGGCCTGGATGAAAACGGCGAGCCTGCCCACAGCAGTATGTACCGCTACCTGTGGTCCAACGGACCAAAAGAGTGTCTGGAGTTTGCGGACTACAGTTTCGAAGAACACTTTGGTAAACCCATAGCCTCTTATCCGCCGCGCGAGGTGCTATGGGATTACATCAAAGGCCGGGTAGAAAAAGCCGGCGTGCGAGACTACATCCGCTTTAACTGTCCGGTGCGCAACGTCACTTATTGCGAAGAAAGTGGCCAGTTCACAGTGACTGTTCACGATCACAACACCGACATCGTCAGCAGCGAAGTGTTTGACCATGTCATCGTCGCCAGCGGACACTTTTCCACCCCTAACGTGCCCGAGTATGAAGGGTTTTCAACCTTCGGTGGCCGTATCCTGCATGCCCATGATTTCCGCGACGCACTGGAATTCAAGGACAAGGATATTCTGCTGGTTGGCGCAAGCTACTCCGCTGAAGATATCGGCTCCCAGTGTTACAAATACGGTGCCCGTAGCCTGGTCAGCTGCTACCGCTCTGCACCGATGGGTTACAAATGGCCGGAAAACTGGGAAGAGAAACCAGCCCTGGTGAAAGTCGATAACGACACCGCTTACTTCGCCGATGGCAGCAGCAAAAAGATCGACGCCATCATCCTCTGTACCGGTTACCTGCATTACTTCCCGTTCCTTGGCGAAGATTTGCGCCTGAAAACCGGCAACCGCCTGTGGCCACTGGACCTCTACAAAGGGGTTGCCTGGGAAGCCAATCCAAAACTGTTCTATCTCGGTATGCAGGACCAGTGGTACACCTTCAATATGTTTGATGCCCAGGCCTGGTACGTGCGGGACCTGATCATGGGCAGACTCGATCTGCCGGGCACTCAGCAAGAAATGACCGAAAACAGCATGGCATGGCGCGAACGTGAGCTGACGCTGGAAACGGCTGAAGAGATGTTCACCTTCCAGGGTGATTACATCCTCGAGCTGATCGAAGCCACCGACTACCCGACCTTTGATATCGAAGGCGTACGCAGGACGTTCCTGGAATGGAAAAACCATAAAAAAGAAAACATTATGGCTTTCCGCGACAACGCCTACCGCTCTCTGATGACAGGCACGATGTCGCCGACCCACCACACTCCCTGGATTGATGCTCTGGACGACTCGCTGGAAACTTACCTGGCTGACAAGTAAACACCGGACACCTTCGGCAACGAGGGAACCCCGCGATACAGGGATAGCGCAAACCGGAAGCAAGGTGTTAAAACACCTTGCCATTAAGGTGAGCTAACCCGTCTGGTTTTAAAGTGACCCCCAACGCCCTCCACTGCACTGGATGGGCGTTTTTTTTCGCCCATAAAGCCACTGATTGCAAGGCCAATACCCGTTGCTTCAGCAATGTGAAAAATATAGCCCGTGAAATTCTGACCAGCGTTGAACTGAATAAAACCCAGCAGGTGGACGGAGAAAAAGCGAAGCACCTGTGGGACCGGTGTCCCCACCGGGAAGCTCTGCTCTGAAAGTCTGCGGCTGCTGATGGGCACGCTTCGCTTTGCCGCATCCTGCGGGCAGGTGTAGTGGTCTGCGGCAGGATGAAGCGTGCCCATCGCGTCAGGCTTTACCCGTTCAACACAGGCCAGCCACGCGCCTGAGCCAGCGGTTCAAGCTCAGTGTCCGGGGTAACGGCCACTGGAAATTCGACGACGTTCACCAACGGCAGACCAACCCTGATGCATGGATATCTCATTCCAAACCCGGGTTGTGAATTTTACGATAGAAATATTCATGAAATTGTTGATTTAAAATTTCACCAGCGTACAGTAGCATCATCACCCGAACAATTTCGAGCCCTGTGATGACCACTGACAGCAGTAACTCAAGTAACGATAACCACAACGAAATCCATATCGGCAGTCGGATCCGTGATCTGCGTAAAGCCAAGCGGATGACCATTAAACGGCTGGCTGAACTGGCCAGCTGTTCGGTGGGCTACATCAGCCAGATTGAACGCGGCATTTCGGACGTTCCTATCTCCACGCTGAAGCCAATTGCTACCGCGCTGGAAGTGCAGATCAGCTGGTTCTTCCACCAGCCCGAAGGCAGCCCCAGCGAGGAACAGGCGTTTGTGGTACGCCAGCATCAACGCTCGGTACTCAACTTCTCCGGTGCCGGTATCCGTGAACAGATGCTCTCCCCTGATCTGAAAGGCGAAACCCTGCTGGTGATGAGCGAAATCGAACCCGACTGCGAAGACCCGGCCGAAGTGACCCGACCAGTAGAAGAAGCGGGCCTGGTGATGGACGGCCAGCTGGAACTCACCCTCGGCAATCAGACCCTGTTACTGGAAACAGGCGACAGTTTTCGTATTCCCAAAAACACCCCGCACCGGATACGTAATCCGGGCGACAGCCTGAGCCGCACACTGTGGATTATTACACCGCCGAATTACTGAGGCTTCGCTCACCTTAGCAGCGCATTCTGTGGGCGTCGGGAGAGTCGTCCAGCATAAGCAGCGACGTCCCGTCATATCAGAAACAAACAGTAAGGCCTGTTAACAGGCAGGCTGAATGGACATTTATGGATACCCGCGTGCGCGGGTCAGACGTCAGAGAACTAAACAATGGCGATCGAAAAAGCGATCAATAGATCACCGTCTCTCCCGCGAAGGCGGGAGTCTATAACCGCGAAAGCCAGACACCAGCGCCGCAGTCAGTCAGTCAGGGATAAAATCAACATAACAACAGAACCAAACGGCACAGGATATCCCTGAGGCCCGCCAGAAGCTGAAAGCCCTGTCGCGACGAGACGTCGTTGCTACAAAAATTCACCAACATTTTTCAAACCCACCAGAACGCTGGCGGGATTCGTGCGGCCTGAATTTAGCCAGAACCGTAATGCAACACATCAAAATCTAATAATGAACACGCAACAATAAAAACAAGCGGAGATCATCATGAACAAACCCCTTCCCTCCCACAGCCAGGTCGTCATTATTGGCGGCGGTGTTATCGGCTGTTCCGTCGCCTATCATCTGGCCAAACGGGGCTGGACCGACGTACTGCTGCTGGAGCGCAAGCAGCTGACCTGTGGTACCACCTGGCATGCAGCGGGTTCCATCGGCCAGTTTCGCGACAACCCGCAAATGTCGGAACTGGCCCGCTATACCGCCGACCTCTACAAGACCATCCTTGAACAGGAAACCGGTCAGAGCACCGGTTACAAGGCCAATGGCAGCCTGAATATCGCCACCGACGGGCAGCGTTTTGAGGAGCTGAAACGGGCGGTGGATATGGGCAATAACTTCGGTTGCGAAATGAACATGATCGACCGGGCCGAGATCGAACGGCTGTGGCCGCTGATGAACACCGAGGATGTCATCGGCGGGGTCTGGCTGCCCAACGATGCCCAGGCCAACCCGATCGACTGCACCATGGCGTTCGCCAAAGCCGCCCGGCAGATGGGGGTCACAATTCGTGAGCAGACCTCGGTGACCCGGGTACTGAAGGAGAATGGCCGCGCCACCGGGGTGATGACGGATGAAGGGCCGATTCAGGCAGATTTTGTAGTGAATTGTGGCGGCCTCTGGGGACGGGAACTGGGTAAACAGGCGGGCGTGAATGTACCGCTGCACGGCTGCGAACATTTCTATGTGGTCACCGACAAGATCGAAGGCCTGCCATCGGATCTGCCGATTGTGCGGGAACAGAGCGCCAGCGCCTATTTCAAGGAGGAGGCTGGCGCGCTGCTGATCGGTGCCTTTGAAGCCAAAGCCAAGCCCTGGGGCATGGACGGTATCCCGGATGATTTCTGCTTTGATGAACTGGCCGAAGACTGGGAACATCTGATGCCAGTGCTGGAAGGTGCCATGCACCGGGTGCCGGTGATCGGTGAAGTGGGTATCCGCAAGTTCTTCAACGGCCCGGAGTCCTTTACCCCGGACGACCGCTTCCACCTGGGCGAAGCGCCGGAGCTGGAGCGCTACTTTGTTGCCGCCGGACTAAACTCCATCGGCCTGCAGTCCGCGGGCAGCGCTGGCAAACTGCTGGCCGACTGGATGGTGGACGGTTACCCTCCGGCGGAACTGTGGGGCCATGACCTGCGCCGCATGTTCCCGTTCCAGAATACCGACAAATACCTGCATGACCGGGTCAGCGAAACGCTGGGGCTACTGTACGCCAACCACTTTCCCTACCGCCAGTATGAAACCGCCCGCGGTGTGCGCCACCTGCCGCTGCATGAGACATGGCAGCAGCTGAACGCCTGCTTTGGTGAAGTAGCGGGATGGGAGCGCCCGAACTGGTTTGCCCCGGAAGGCGTAAACCCGGAATACGAATACAGCTTTGGCCGCCCCAACTGGTTTGAATACTGCGCCGAGGAGATGCGTGCGGTGCGGGAAAAGGTGGGGCTGATCGATCTGTCCAGCTTTGCCAAATTCGATGTCCTGGGTCAGGACGCCCGCGCCCTGCTGCAGACCATCTGTGCCAATGATATTGATGTAGCGGTGGGCCAGATGGTCTACACCCAGTGGCTGAACCCACGGGGCGGTATTGAAGCCGACCTTACCGTTACCCGGCTGGGACTGGATCGCTTCCGTATCTCCACCGCCGGAGCCACCGCCCAGCGCGAGCTGAACTGGCTGCAGAAACATATTCCCGCCGATGCCCACTGTTTTGTCAGCGATGTCAGCGGCAGCTGGGCGGTACTGGGATTAATGGGGCCGAACGCCCGCGCGCTGCTTAGTCAGATCAGCACCGCCGATCTCAGCAATGCCGCCTTCCCCTTTGCCACCGCCCGCGAGATCGAGATCGGTTATATCAAAGTACTGGCCTGCCGTATCACCTATGTCGGCGAGCTGGGCTGGGAACTGGTAGTACCCACCGAATCCGTGCGCTACCTGTTCGACCAGCTCTGGCAGGCAGGCCAGGATTTCGGTATCCGACCGGTGGGCATGCACGCGGTGGACAACCTGCGACTGGAAAAAGGCTACCGCCACTGGGGCCACGATATTGCCGATGGCGATACGCCACTGGAAGCAGGCCTCAGCTTCGCCTGCAAACTCAAAACCGAAATCCCCTTTATTGGCCGCGAAGCACTGCAAGCCCAGAAGGCCACAGGAGTCAGTAAACGACTGGTACAGTTCCAGCTGGATGATCCCGCACCGCTGCTATTCCACAATGAACCGATCCTGCGCAATGGCCAGCCAACAGGCTATATCACTTCCGGTGGCTATGGGCATACCCTGGGCGCAGCGGTTGGCATGGGGTATGTCACAAATCCAGATGGCGTGGCCAGTGTGGACTGGGCTAAAGAGGGGGACTATCAGATTCGGATTGCGGGGGTGGATTATTCGGCCAGGGCGAGTTTACGGCCGCTGTATGATCCGGGGAGTGAGAAGATTCGTTGTTGATTTATAGTGCATAAATAAAATACAAACCGGCTCGATAGCCGGTTTTTGTTTTTATTCATGGCTAGGCACTACGATTTCAAGGCTCCTTAAGGTTTTTATCAAAGATAATTCCATACGTTTTCTCTATCAATCTCAGTCTGCCCTTAATATTCTTCCTAAGCTCAGAGATAAAATCTTCGGTTACAACAGGGTTACGGCCCAGCACACTGCCGTCTATATAAAGAATAAGGTAACGACGATAATCATCTACATCTTTCATAAAATTATAGTATTCACATAGGAGAGCATAATTCTTCGAACTAAGCTCTGAAATTGACATAATGATTGAGTCATAAACTTTAAAATCTATTTGAGGAACTTCTCCCATATACATTCCACCAATATCATCGCCACGCCATACCTCGGCAGAAAAAAGCAGCTTCCCATGTTTATCCTCAAACTTTATATTCATTTCCTCCCCGCTTTCCAATATCAATTCACCGGTTGAATATGCAACGATATGAGATGATTCATCAATTAGCTCTAAGGAAGAACGGTAGTTTTTGCAGAATTCTCGATCCAGAACAGAAAGACAAGCGCCCATTTTTTTCTTCTCGTCTACCATTCTCTTAAAGAACTCATAAATTTCCTTTGTAATAAAGATAGCTATAGCGAAAGCAGATGTTAAAGGTATCCAATTAGCTATTGCAGCAGCCTGAGCACTATCCATATGTAAACCTCAAGAAACCATGATTACTATAATTATCTAATACGTCCTAAAGACTAAGCAAACCCAAAGAACACCACAAGCTATATACTTTAGTCGTCCAGTGAATTGAGCGTAACGTAATAAATTTTCAGCGTCCCCCCCGATAAGAATAAAAAAACCCGAAGCCAGCCCCCCAGCCAGCTTCGGGTTCCAATACACAAACCTCACTTAACCTAATTCAACGCCCCATCAACTACCCCACCTTCACCTCCGTCCGTTCCCTCCGACGCAACACCTCATGCACCGCCGCACCCACCAGGGTCAGGCTGATGATCAATACTGCCAGTGCGCTGACGGCCGGGGTGATGCCCAGTCGTACCTTGGAGGCCAGTACGGTGGTCAGTGTGCTTTCCGCCTGGATGGTAAACACTGTGGTGTTGTAGTTTTCAAAGGAGGTCAGGAAGGCCAGTACCGCCGCTGAGATCAGCGCAGGTTTCAGGAAAGGCACGAGTACCTGCCAGAATACCTGCACATGGCTGGCACCCAGGTCCAGTGCGGCTTCTTCCAGCGTGCTGTCGAACCGTTGCAGACGGGCGAGGAAGATCAGCAGGGTATAGGAGCTGATAAAGGTCGCCTGGCCGATGATGGTCAGCCAGATGCCGTTGTAAAACGGGCTCTCGAAATCGGCGTCCAGCATCAGCCCCATCCAGTCCCAGAACACCAGCGTTGAGATGCCGATAATCACCCCTGGGGTGAGGATTGGCGAGACCACGATGACGTAGTAGATGGAGCGTACTTTATGGTGGATCTGGCTCAGCATCAGTGCGCCCGCCAGCCCGAACGGCACGGCAAGGCAGACGACCCCGGCACCAATGACCAGGCTGTTGATAAAGCCCTCCACCATAAAGGAGTCAGTGATCAGTTCTTCAAACCATTTCAGGGTAAAGCCGTTCCAGGGCGCGACCTGGGGGTAAGTATTGTCGTTAAAGGCGGTGGCGCTCATCATCACCAGCGGCCCGAACAGGTAGGCGAAGAAGATCAGGATATAGAAGCCCATCATAAACTGGCGCACATGGGTGGAGCGCAGTCGGAAGCCGTGCTGGCCGGTTTGCGGCGGCAGGGTAGTCTGAACACTGCTCATTTTATAATCTCCCCGAAGCTGACTTTAAACAGCCTCATCACTGCCATGACAAAGATGATGCAGACCACCAGCAGTACCAAGGCGTAGGCCGCGCCCAGTGGCCAGTTGCCGCCGGTGTTGAACCACTGATAGATGATCTGGGTAAACCACAGGCTGCTGGGCCCGCCGAGAATCTGCGGTGCCGCCAGTGCGCCACAGGAGAGCATAAACACCATAGTGCAGCCGGAAGCGATACCCGGTTTGGCAAATGGCATCACCACCTCGAAATGCACCCGCCACCAGGGGCAGCCGAGGTCTTTGGCCGCTTCGATCTGGCTGTGGTCCAGACTTTCAATGGCGTTATAGAGCGGGAATATCATCAACAGCAGGTAGGCGTAAGACAACCCGGCATAGAGCCCGACATCGGCACGGATAAAGTCCACCGGCTGGTCGATGAGGCCCATCCCCATCAGTACATTGTTAAACACCCCGCCACTGCCAAACAGAATGCGGAAGGCAAAGGCACGCAGGATCTCATTAACCCAGAACGGCAGCAGCAGGCAGAGCGCCATCATGCGAAGTTTGCCAGAGCTTGCGCTCTGGGCCATGTAATAGGCCACCGGGTAACAAAGCGCCAGATCGATAATGGTTACGACCACAGCAGCCAGAATGGTGCGCAGAAACACCTTCAGATGCAGCCAGTTAAAGGCGTCTTCGCTGCCCGGACTACCGAACAGCAGGTACTCGTAGTTTTGGGTGGTGTACACATCCTCAGGCCCGCCGATCTTGCTGGGTGGCAGGTTGTGGCTGAAGGAGAAATCCACCATATAGAGCTGGGGCAGGATGATCATAAAGAAGATCCAGCCCAGCAGGCTGAGGATCAGGTAGCTGGACACAAAAACGCCGTTACGACGCAGAAAGTGGCCAAAGCCAGAACCGGTGGCATGCTGGCTGCGGCGGTAGAACATCAGCCCCAGTATCACCAGCCCGGCACCGATCAGCGATGCGATGGGCAGCAGCAGATTATTCATAGGCCATCTCCCCGGCGGGCAGCACCACCGCGCGGTCGGAATGGAAACCGACGCTGATCGGACTGCCGTTACTGAACTGCGGTATGGCACCGTCATTGATCAGCGACACCACCAGGTTACGGCTGTCACCGGCCAGGTAGAGGTGTTCGAACTCGCCTTCAAACTCCTGATCGTTGACGGTGGTCTGGATGCAGTTATCAAAGTCACCTCGCTCCGACAGACAGAGGTTCTGCGGGCGGATAAACAGGGTGGCGCGATCACCCGGTTGCAGGCCCCGTTCATTGCGGCCGCGCAGCTCTCCAAAATCGGTTTTCAGGCTAACGTAGCCCTCCTCTGCAGCGATCACTGTGCCGTTGATCGGGTTGTTCTCACCGACAAACGACGCAACAAAGGAAGTGGCCGGGTTATCGTAAATATCCTGAGCGCTACCCACCTGCTGCATCACACCGTGGCTCATCACCGCAATGCGGTCCGACATGGTGAGCGCTTCGCCCTGGTCGTGGGTGATATAGATAAAGGTGATGCCTACTCGCTGCTGAATCCGGCGCAGCTCAGTGCGCATATGCTCACGCAGTTTCAGATCCAGTGCCGAAAGCGGCTCATCAAGCAGCAGGACTTTGGGCTCCACCGCCAGCGCACGGGCGATGGCAACACGCTGGCGCTGGCCGCCAGACAGTTCCGAGGGTAGCTTGTCGCCCTGATCCGACAGGGCAATCATCTCCAACAGTTCATCGGCTTTTTTACGCCGCTGTACCTTACCCACGCCCCGTACTTTGAGACCAAAGCTGATATTGTCGGCCACGCTCATCAGCGGAAACAGCGCCAGACTCTGAAACACCAGCGCGGTAGGACGCTCGTTAGGGCCAGAGCCAAGCATATTCTCGCCACCAATATAGATTGCACCCTCTGTAGGGTCATTAAAACCGGACACTGCCCGCAGGATGGTGGTTTTGCCACACCCGGACGGCCCGAGAAAGCTGAAAAACTCGCCGTCGCGAATGTTCAGGTTGACGTCTTTTACCGCATGAAAGTCGCCAAAACGGATATTGAGGTTTTCCAGCTCGACATTAGCACTCATGGAATTTCTCTCTTGCAGCGCTGCCGTCGGTGGCTGGATGACTATCGGATGGAAGGACAGTAGCCAGAGGGACAGCAGCGGGGATCTGAACCGGCGTGCGGTTCAGATCGGTCAAACGAAGGATTACGGCACCCGCGGCACCGTAACAGCAGCAGATCGGGCGACAGCGCGCCCGGCGGCCTCAGGCCGCGACGAACTTGTCGCGATACTCGGCACGAATACCGGCATACCAGCTTGGCTCAGGTGGCCACCACCACAGCCGTTGCAAGGCATCTTTCGGGTAGGCATCCTGGAAGTTCAGCACCGAGGACTCAGTCAGGTAAATGTCAGCGCCATCAGCACAAGCGTTGTAGCCAGTTTCATTGGCCAGCAGACCGCCAATCTCCGCTGAATAGATAAAGTCGAGGAAGGCGTAGGCAGCGTCTGTATTACGTGCCCCCACGGGCATCGACAGACCATCCAGCCAGGTCAGTGCGCCTTCCTGCGGCGCCTGGTACATCACCGGTTTGCCTTCGTTTTTCAGCTGCATCGCCGGGCCATCCCAGGTCTGCGCGATGATCACACCGTTCTGGGTAAAGCCGTTCTTCTGGGCATCGGCATCGGCCCAGAACTGTTTTACCCAGGCTTTGCGCTCAATACAGAACTTCGTAATTTCGCCCCAGATGCGACGCATATTGGCTTCATCTTTATAGGCATCCAGCATCCGGTTGGACGGTAGCTGGCCGGTGGCATCCAGATAGAGGCCCACTCCCAGCATCATCGAGTGCGGGCGGCCCATGATCATCCCTTTCACGTCCGGGCCGAACAGGTCGCCATAACTGAGGTCTTTGTACTCTTTGTTCAGTTTTTCAGTGTTCCAGGCCATCGCTTCGGTGCCCCAGAGGTAAGGCAGATGGAAGTGCTTGCCCTCCCAGCCACCATGCTCCATGGAGGTTCGCAGCATCGGTGGCAGGATGTAATCGGTGGGCACACGGGACATATCCCAGGGCTGCAGCAGTTCAAGATCACGCCATTGCGGCATCATGTTGGAGGTCGGGCCAACAATGTCGAAGCCCCTACCACGGGTGGCCTTCATCTTGTTAATCAGCTCCTGATTAGAGCCGAACTGGGTGTACTTGACGTTGATACCGGTTTCTTTCTCAAACCGTTTGATAATTTCCTGGGGCAGGTACCCGGCCCAGTTCATGATTTTTAACTCGCCAGACGAAGCCAGCGCATCGCGACTGATAATCCAGGGGGCTGCCACAGCAGCCCCGCTGAGTCCGATGGATTTTTTGAGAAACGATCGTCGTGTAGCCGTTATATCCCTGCTTACAGGGCATTTGTTTTTATTTTCAGCCATTGCGTTCTAGCCTCCTGACACCAATGGATGTTGGTACCTGGCCCGCCGTTCGCATCTCCACCTTCATGGGCAGAAATACAGCCGTCGATGCCGGTTAAGTAGCTGTATTCTCACGCGTGCTGTCGTTGCAGCATGGTTACAAACTGGCCTGTTTATGGATTGATAAAAATAGCCATTTAATCAACTTGGATAAGGCCAATTTCAGATGGCGGTCCGAAAATTGGACTTGTCATATTGATTCAAATGGCCATAACACCCACTCCACTTGCTTTCTACACTGCGCTTCAACAGTCATCGGCTTGCCCTGTGCCAGCCGACTTCCATACAGGCGAAACTGCCAGGAGATAGCAACAATGGCAAACAGACCCCACTTTCTGATCGTCGAAGCCTACCCGGCAGCGGCCCGTGACGAGCTGCGTAATGAAGGTGCTGCGATTGCATCGGAACTGTACGGTAAGGTGCTGCAGCAGTGCGCACCGGGTAGTACCGCCGATATCTGCTACGGCGCAGACCTGGATCAGCTGCTGCCGAGTACCGAGGCATTAAAAAGCTATGACGGTATTGTCTGGACCGGCTCCAACCTGACCATTTATGACAATACGCCAGATGTACTCCGCCAGCTGGAGCTGGCACGTCAGGGCTTTGCGCTGGGCATTCCACAATTTGGCAGTTGCTGGGCGGCGCAGATCGCGGTAACGGCCGCCGGAGGTAAATGTGCTGCCCATCCGGGTGGGGTCGAGTTTGGTATCGCCCGTGGTATCGCCCTGACCGACGCTGGCCAACGCCATCCGATGTATCAGGGTAAAAAAGCAGTATTCGATGCCTTTATCAGTCACTACGACGAGATCACCCATCTGCCACCGGGCGCGCTGAATCTCTCTGGTAATGATTACACGCGAGTGCAGGGGGTGGCGGTCACTCACCTGCTGGGGGAGTTCTGGGCACCGCAATACCATCCGGAATACGACCTTAAAGAACTGGCCGCCCTCTGCTACGCCCGTCGCCAGCGCCTGACCGGTCTGGGCTTCTTCGCCAGCATCAGTGAAGCCGAACAGTTTGTGGAAGATCTGCGAAGCCTGCACCACAACCCACAGCGTAAAGATATCGCCTGGCGACTGGGCATCAGCAGTGACCTTACCCGTGCTGAAGTGCGTCAGGCCGAGCTGCGAAACTGGATCAACCTTCTGGTGCTACCCCGGATAACCGCTGCTGCGCAGGGTGTTACCGCCGGGTAAGCCGCACACCGATTTACTGTATTCAAGAAGAGCATAAAAATAATGAGCAAACTGCAAACCATCTCCCCGATCGACGGCTCTGTTTACGTTGAGCGAGACTACGCAACAACGGAACAAATCCAGCAAGCCCTGAACACGGCACAGCAGGCGCAGGCCCGCTGGAAAAAGGTATCACTCGCTGAGCGTCAGGCGATCTGTAGCAAGGCAGTAGACGCCTTTGTGGCAAAGAAAACAGACATTGGCGAAGAACTGTGCTGGATGATGGGCCGCCCCATTCGCTATGGCGCTGGCGAAGTAGCCGGGTTTGAGGAACGCGCCCGTTACATGATCGATGTTGCTGATGAAGCGCTGCAGAATGTCAGCGTACCTGCCAAAACGGGTTTTCGGCGCTATATCAAGCGCGAAGCTGTGGGTGTGGTATTTGTTATTGCCCCCTGGAATTACCCGTACCTGACCGCTATCAACGCCATTATGCCTGCCATCCTGGCCGGTAACACCGTGGTCCTGAAGCACTCCGCCCAGACCCCGCTCTGTGCCGAACGTATCGCCGAAGCCTTTAATGCTGCGGGCCTGCCTGAGGGTGTGTTCCAGTACCTGCATATCAGTCATGCCGATACCGAAAGCGTGATTCAGGCTGAGCAAGTGAACTACGTGGCCTTTACCGGTTCGGTGCCAGGCGGTGCCATGGTAGAGAAAGCCGCTGCTGGCCGCTTTATCGGCGTAGGCCTGGAGCTGGGCGGTAAAGACCCCGCCTACGTTCGTGCCGATGCTGACGTTGACCACGCCGTAGAAACCACCATCGACGGTGCTTTCTTCAACTCCGGCCAGTCCTGCTGTGGCATCGAGCGTATCTATGTTGATGCATCCATCTACGACACCTTCGTCGAGAAAGCCGTTGCACTGGTGAAAGGCTATCAGCTGGGCCGCTCCGATAACCCGGAAACGACTCTGGGGCCGGTGGTAAAAGCCTCTGCTGCTGAATTTGTGCGCAGTCAGATTGAGGATGCGGTCGATAAAGGGGCTGTCGCCCATATCGACCCGACCAGCTTCCCGCTGGATAAACCCGGTACCGCCTATCTGGCGCCGCAGGTGCTGACCAACGTAAATCACCAGATGCGGGTAATGACTGAAGAGTCATTCGGCCCGGTAGTGGGCATTCAGAAGGTCAACAGCGACGAGGAAGCAATCGCGCTGATGAACGACTCCGAGTTCGGCCTTACCGCCTCCATTTTCACCGGTGATGTGGAACAGGGTGTGGAACTGGGCGAGTCCGTGGAAACCGGTACCTTTTTCGTCAATCGCTGCGACTACCTGGACCCGGCCCTGGCCTGGACCGGTATCAAAAACTCCGGCCGCGGCTGCACCCTGTCGAAACTGGGCTATGAATCCCTGACACGGGCGAAATCATTCCATGTAAGGACAGAGGTGTAATCACACCTCGATATGGAATTGAAATGCTCAATTGTGGACTCCCGCTTTCGCGGGAGAGACGGGAGGCTTTCATATCCAGATAACACCCGGAGCGCTAACGCAACAGACTCGGCCTCCATGGGCACTGGCACCAAGCCTCAAATCGTCTTACCCGCGAACGCGGGTATTCATAAACGCGCCTTGAGCCCACCACCGCGTGGACTGCTACGAACTAATAACGCTGAGCCCGCCCAGCTAAGAACAAAGCGGGCCTGACAGGAGATAGATTGAGATGAATTACGAGAACCTGAGTGGCAACTGGAACTACCCCAACGCCATCCGCGCCGGTGCTGGCCGTATCAGTGAACTGGCCGAAGCTTGCAGATCGCTGGGCATGCGCGCCCCGCTACTGATTACCGACCCGGGCCTGGCTGCGCTGCCGATGGTCACCGAGGCGGTCCAGCAATGCAACGACGCGGGCCTGAACTGCGGCCTGTTTTCGGCCATCAAAGGCAACCCGAACGGCGAGAATGTAATGGCTGGCGTCGCGGCCTATAAGAAAGGCGCTCATGACGGTGTGATCGCGTTCGGTGGCGGCTCCGGGCTGGATGCAGCCAAGGCAGTGGCACTGATGGCAGGCCAGGACCGTCCACTGTGGGACTTTGAAGATGTTGGTGATAACTGGACCCGCGTGAACGAAGCGGGTGTAGCACCCATCGTGGCCGTACCCACAACCGCAGGCACCGGTTCCGAAGTGGGCCGGGCATCAGTGATCACCGATGACGCCAATCACATCAAGAAGATCATCTTCCATCCGCTGATGCTGCCGGGTGTGGTGATTCTGGACCCGGAATTAACAACCGGTCTGCCACCGACAATCACCGCCGCAACCGGCATGGATGCACTGTCCCATAACCTGGAGGCGCTCTGCTCACCGTTCTACCACCCAATGGCGGAAGGCATTGCGGTTGAGGGTATCCGGCTGGTGCAGGAATACCTGCCGCGAGCAGTGCGTGATGGCAACGATGTTGAAGCCCGTATGCAGATGATTGTGGCCTCTGCCATGGGTGCCACCGCATTCCAGAAAGGCCTGGGCGGCATGCATGCTCTGGCGCATCCGCTGGGGGCTTTGTATGACGCCCACCACGGTATGCTCAATGCCATTCTGATGCCATATGTGCTGAAAGCGAACAAGGCGGTAATCGAAGCGCGCGTCTGTCGGCTGGCCCGCTATATGGACCTGCCTGTCACCAGCTTTAACGGCTTCCTGAGCTGGGTACTGGAGATGCGTCAGACACTGGGGATTCCACATACGCTGGAAGAGATCGGTATCGACGCCTGTCAGGCTGAAAAAGTCGGCCAGATGGCCACCGAAGACCCAAGTGCTGGCGGTAATCCAATTCCGTTCAGCGCAGCACAATACAGCGCCATCTTTACCGCTGCGGTAAACGGCACGCTGTAATCGCCTGGCGCTACCAGGGCGATGCCCCTGGTAATACGGCCATCAGGCATCGCAACCTGACGGCCACCCTGTTCTGGCTGTCCCCCACCTTTTCAGTGCAGTCGTGACTCTGTCAGCACTGTGAAATTGCAATTGGCTGTTGTTCCGGGGGGCAGCCACCTTACTTCTGTATCAGGGCCGTCACGGCGCTGGAAAAGCATCGCACGCAGCAAAGTGCACCGCTTTAACTGCGAATCACCGCCCTGCAATTTAAGGAACTCCCATGTCACCACTGCACCGGCTGATGCTGGCGACCGGCCTGCGCCACAGTTTTGCCAATGGTTATAGTCTGGCCAATCTGCGTCAGGATGCCCTGGCTGGTCTGACCGTTGGTATTATCGCCATTCCTCTGGGCATGGCGCTGGCCATTGCCAGCGGCGTGGCACCGCAGTATGGCCTCTATACCAGCATGATTGCCGGGCTGGTAATCGCCCTGACCGGTGGCAGCCGACTCAGTGTTTCTGGCCCGACTGCCGCCTTTGTGGTGGTGCTGTATCCGATCACTCAGCAGTTCGGGCTGGGTGGCCTGCTGCTGGCGACATTGATGGCGGGGGTGATGCTGCTGATAATGGGCTACGCCAGGCTGGGGCGCTTGATCGAGTATATTCCGGTACCGGTGGTTATCGGCTTTACTGCCGGGATTGGCATTGTCATCGCAACCCTGCAGATAAAAGACTTCGCCGGGCTGACACTCAGCGAACTGCCTGCCAGCTATCCGGAAAAAGTTGCAGTGCTGTGGAATGCACTGCCCAGCACCAGCAGCGCAAACCTGATCATCGGTATAACGACCCTGGCGGTACTGATCCTCTGGCCGCGCCTGCCAATCCGCCTGCCGGGGCATCTGTTCGCGCTGGCAGCAGGCACCCTTGTTGCCCAGCTGTTCAGTACTGATCAGGTGGCTACCATCGGCAGCCTGTTCAGCTATGAACTGAACGGCGAAGTTCATCCTGGCATTCCGCCCTTTCCACCCACCCCGTTACTGCCCTGGCAGCTACCCGGTGCCGATGGCCAGCCGCTGGTGCTGAATCTGGCACTGTTTCAGGCCTTGCTGCTGCCCGCTTTCAGTATCGCAATGCTGGGCGCGATCGAATCTCTGCTTTGCGCGGTGATTGCTGACGGTATGAGCGGCCACCGTCACCATGCCAATGGCGAGTTGATTGGTCAGGGGCTGGGCAATCTGGTCGCGCCATTTTTTGGCGGCATCACCGCCACTGCCGCAATCGCTCGTACTGTCGCCAACTATAAAGCAGGAGCCTTCTCACCCATTGCCGCCGCCATCCATGCGCTGGTGGTGCTGGCTGGCGTGATGCTGCTGGCACCACTGCTGTCGCTACTGCCAATGGCAGCACTGTCAGCGCTGTTGCTGATGATCGCCTGGAATATGAGTGAACTGCCACAATTGGTACGACTGCTAAAAATCTCCGGCCATGGCGACCGGCTGGTATTGCTAACGACACTGATACTGACAGTGCTGGTAGATATGGTGGTGGCCGTTGGCGCAGGCATGGTACTGGCAGCACTGGTCTTTATGCAGCGGATGAGTCATGCCGTACAACTGACCCCGCTGGAGCAGGGCAACCCCCGGCTACAGTACTTTCTGCCCAGCAATGTCTGTGTGCTGAAAGTCTCAGGCCCGCTGTTTTTTGCCGGTGCCGAACGAACCCTGCAGAGCCTTCTGCAGATGGACGACCATATCGACACGCTCATCCTGCATATGGATGGCGTGCCTGTCATCGATGCCAGTGCTGTCACCTGCCTGGAAGTGGTCATTAACGAACTGCGTCAACGCCAGTTACGGCTGATTTTAGCTGATCTACAGCCGCAGCCACAGCATGCGCTAGCTCAGGCCGGTATCAAACCCGACGCCGACTGGCTGCGTTTTGAACCCACCCTGCAACAAAGCCTGCAGCAGAACATTCCACTGCGCAGCTAAGGAGTCGCCTACCTCAATATTCATTCGCCGTGCCTGCGCTGCTGCCAGCAGCAGGATTGCGGTGTACACACTGTGCGTGTTCTGATCAATTAACACGGGTCAGAGCTCTCTGAAACAACAACTATAAAAAACTGGAGATTGTATGAGCCATACTCAACCTGCTGGCGAGTTCCAGCGTGTACTGGGACGTCGCGACGTACTGGCACTGGCCTTTGGAGCCATGATTGGCTGGGGCTGGGTTGCCCTGGCGGGAAACTGGGTACTGTCCGCTGGTGCCCTGGGGGCTTTCCTGTCTTTTGCCATTGGTGGCATCGCCGTGGTGCTGATCGGCCTGACTTATGCCGAACTGGCCTCGGCTATGCCGATTACCGGCGGCGAGCATATCTATAGCTATCGAGCGATGGGGGTTAAGTGGTCCTTTGTCTGCACCTGGGCGATGCTACTGGGTTATATCTCAGTGGTGGCCTTTGAAGCAGTGGCACTGCCTACCGTGCTGGAATATATTTTCCCTGACTATAAACAGGGATACCTCTACACAGTGGCTGGCTGGGATGTATACGCCAGCTGGGTAGCCGTAGGCATGATCGGTTCCGTACTGATGATGTGGATAAACTACCGTGGCATCAAAAGTGCTGCACTGTTCCAGAGTGTCGTGACCGTACTGATTCTGGTGGCCGGTGTGATGATGATGACGGGGGCGCTGCTGGACGGTGACACCGCCAAAGCCGACCCGCTATTCAATAACGGCTACAAAGGCATGATGGCGGTAATCGTCATGGTGCCGCTGATGTTTATCGGCTTCGATGTGATTCCGCAGGCAGCCGAAGAGATCGACCTGCCCGCCCGTGAGATTGGTAAAGTGCTGATTCTGTCAGTCATTGTGGCAGCCTGCTGGTATGCCTTTATTACCCTGTCGGTTGCCGTGGCGCTGGACAGCACCGAACTGGAAAACTCCAGCCTGCCGGTAGCCGATGCCATGGCAGCACTGGTCGGTGGCACCTGGGGCGGCAAGCTGATGGTACTGGCTGGCCTTGGCGGCATTATCACCAGCTGGAACGCCTTCTATGTCGGCGGTAGCCGTGCCATGTACGCAATGGCCCGTGCCCGCATGTTGCCAGCCTTCCTGGCGAAGCTGCATCCGGTCTATAACACCCCGGTCAATGCCATTCTGATGATCGGCCTGCTCAGCACGCTGGCACCACTAATGGGCCGCAAATCGATGGTATGGCTGGTTGATGCCGGTGGCCTGGGCATTATCGTTGCCTACGCGCTGGTGGCCTACAGCTTCCTGGTACTGCGTAAAAAAGCACCTGAAATGGAGCGGCCCTTCCGCGTCAAGGCTGGACGTTTTGTCGGCTGGAGTGCAGTGCTGTTATCGCTTGGTATCGGCACACTGTACCTGCCGGGCAGTCCTGCCGCGCTGACACCGGAAGAGTGGTGGATTGTGCTGGGCTGGTGCTTTACCGGTGTGCTGTTCTGGTTCATCGCCAGTCAGCAGCATGATGAAGCAGAAGTCCGGGCAATTCTGGATGCCGAGCTGGCCGGTAATCACACCCTGACCGAACAGGAAGCCGAAAAAGCTACATCCCACTAAACTGATCCCAGTGACAGCCCGGTTGTCGCCACAGGAAGCACCTTCTTTCAATCAGAAGGCCTGTCTGTGGTGACAGCCCCTGTTAATATTGACCGATTCGTTCTGCTCCACCTCGGAGCACTGCCCCGCTAATATGGAGCTCCTATGAGTCGTTATTCTCGCAGCGCCCTGCTGGCAACGATTCAGCTGTCTGCTGAATCGACAGTCCCAAAATTCCATCAACTCAGCAGTCAGCTGCGTGAAGCCATCCTGTCCGGGCAGCTGGAAACCGGCACCCGCCTGCCCTCCACACGGGAACTCGCACAGTCACTGAGTGTGTCCCGGCTGACAGTACAAAATAGCTACGAACAGCTTATTTCCGAAGGCTATCTGGCCGCCCACACCGGGTCCGGCACATTTGTGGCGCAGTTAAGTGCCCATGACCTGTCGCCCAACCGTCCTGACACCAGTCAGTTTAATACTGATGAGCACTTGCTGGCACGGCTGTCCGACCGAGGTCAGGCATTGCAATCCGGTTACCAGATTGCACACCACCTGAAATCACCTCGAGCGTTCCATGCCGGAACCCCGGCCCTTGACCACGTACCCGTGCAAACCTGGACCCGCATCTCCGGCAAACACTGGCGGCGCGCCCGTAGCCCAATGCTCAACTATGGTGACCCACACGGCTATATGCCACTGCGTGAAGCGATAGCTAACTACATACGTGATGCCCGTGGCGTAAAGTGCGATGCCGACCAGGTACTGGTGGTCAGTGGTGCACAACAGGCTTTTACACTCTGTGCCTGGGCGCTGCTGAACGAAGGTGATACCGCCTGGATAGAAGACCCAGGCCATATCGCTGCCCGCAAGGTATTGAGCGGTGCCGGTGCCAGGATCATCCCGGTGCCGCTGGACAGCGAAGGTATCGATATAGAGGCGGGCCTGAAAAAAGACCCTGACCCCGGCATGATCATGGTAACCCCCTCCCACCAGCACCCCCTGGGTCTGACCACCAGCCTGTCACGCCGACTTGAGTTACTGCAACTGGCCTACCGCACCGGTGCCTGGATTCTGGAAGATGACTACGACAGCGAGTTCCGCTTTAACGGCCGCCCGCTGACGGCTATGCAGGGCATCGACGAGTTCAACCACACCATCTATATCGGAACCTTCTCCAAGGTACTGTTCCCATCGTTGCGGCTGGCTTACCTGGTCGTCCCCAAGGCGCTGGTCAGCAGCTTTGCTAATGTCTATAGCCTGCTCGATCGCGCCGCCCCGACTATGCCTCAGGCAGTGCTGGCCGACTTTATCCGCGAAGGCTATTTCACCGCCCATATCCGCAAAATGCGTAACCTCTACGCCGAGCGGCAGCAAGCGCTGCTGGAGGCGATGGCTGCACACTGCCAAGGGCTGGTCCGCCCGGAGCCTACGGACTCAGGCATGCATCTGATCGGCTGGTTGCCTGACCACCTGGACGACAGAGCGGTGGCCCGCCGGGCGAGTGAACATGATGTAGATGTGCTGCCGTTATCGATTTACAGCATGGAGGCCCAACAGCCACCAGGCCTGTTACTGGGCTTCAGCTGTGTTGACCCGGTAGACATGCCCGATGCCGCCCGGCGACTGGCTGAAGCAATACGCAGCCTGTTATAGGACGGCTAAACACAGCGTGCCCATCAACCCACTGCAATGATGGGCATATCACTTCGCTTTTTTGCCCACCCTTGTGCCTCCTCCCTGATTCCAACCGGCACTACAAAGCCATATTCCGCTCAAATTGGACTTATCGAAATCAACATAATGGCTATTACTACCAGCCGATACTCACCTTACTCTGCATAACATAACGTAAAGGCCCACAACCGGGCCGAACTTCTGACCAACACACTGGAAAAGAAAAATCATGACAAGCGGTGTAGTTTTCGCGCTGCTCAGCCTGCTGGCAGCAGGCTTCAGCGACGTAGTTTTCAAGAAGTACTGCAGTAAGGAACGCTCTCGAGGCATGTACATCTGCGGCATCGGCGTAATCTGGACGGCGCTGCAGCTGACCATGTTTGTCGTCAACGATAAACCTGTCGTATTTAACGACGCGACCATTTTTTACGGCATCGGGGCCGGGCTGGCAGTAACACTGTCCAATATCCTGCTACTCGAATGCCTGACCCACCTGGATGTCAGCCTGGGTTCAACCATCTACCGACTGAATACGGTTGGCGTAGTGTTACTGTCTTTTGTTTTTCTGGGAGAGTCACTGGGCTGGCTGAAAGCAGCGGGAATTCTGGCCGGTATGATCGGTGTACTGATCCTCTACCAGCGCAGCAAAAATATATCCATCGAAGAACCTGCCAACCTGGCACGGGCTTTTATTGTGGTAGCGCTGATCGCAGCGATTTTCCGGGCCAGCTACGGCGTTATTTCAAAAGCCGGTATTTCGGAAGGTGCCCAGCCCGACACCATGATGCTGATCGCCTCCATCAGCTGGATTATCGGCGGCCTGGCCTATGCTGCGCTGCGTGAAAAACGGGTCCGTTTTTCCATTGCCAAACTGCGCTACTCCGCACTGTCTGGCGTGCTGATTTTTATGATCGTCAACTTCCTGATTGCGGCACTGGAGCGCGGTGAGGCCAGTGTACTGGTGCCGATCGCCAACATGAGTTTTGTGGTGGCACTGACCATCTCGGTGCTGCTGAGAATGGAGAATATGACCGTGCGTAAACTGGCTGCGGTGGGTTGTGCCGCCACTTCTATTTTTCTGCTGGCCCAGGCCGGATAAACAGGAGAAACCATGATGCTGATTGCACAGATTACCGATTTTCATGTTGGCCGGGTAATTGAAACCACCGCCGGTTCGATTGATCTCTACCAGCGTCTGCTGGAAGTGGTGGAGCATATTAACCGGCTGGAAACCCGGCCCGATCTGGTGGTTGTCACTGGTGATATTTCAAACCACGGTAACCTTGAAGACTATGCACGTACCAAGATAGCACTCGACAGCCTGCAGATGCCTTACCTGATTGTGCCAGGTAACCATGACCACCGGCAGCGGGTGCGGGATGTGTTCGATGAGCACAGGTACCTGCATAACGGCAGCGAATTCCTGCACTACTGCATCGAAGACCAGCCCGTACGACTGGTGGCACTGGATACACTCAACCCGGGCCACCATACCGGCAAACTGTGTGATGAGCGGTTGGACTGGCTGACACAGACGCTGGCTGCACAGCCTGAACGGCCGACCCTGGTCTTTATGCACCACCCACCGGCAGCCGTGCAATATCCCTATATGGATGCCATGAACTGCGAAAATGGCGACCGCATGGCGGAAATCATCAGCGCCAACCCGCAGGTTCAGGCAGTATGCTGCGGCCATGTACACCGTGACGCCATTGTGAACTGGGCCAATACCCTGCTGTTTGTATCGGGCAGCTCAGCATTTTCCTACGCACTACATATGGGTGAGGTCCCGGATATCGATCCGTTATTCGAGCCGGGGATTTGTCGCCTGTTTTTCTGGAGTACGGAAACAGGCCTGGTATCTCACCTCACGATGGTGGGCAACTATCCAGAAGGCATCACTGAAGGAGTACCTACGCCGCCAGGTGGTGACACCGAAGCGTAATTTGCATACCCCGATTACCCGTTGGCTCTATTGGCTGATCCCCATCAGTCACTGCTTGCCCTGTCTTATGGATACCTCCGGACAGGTCTTACAGAAGCGTCGGCCGAGGCCTTCTGTGCAGGGATAACCGTTGTCCCGGCCCGCTCTCTGGAGCGGGCTTTTCTTTATCCGTTAATATCAACTTACCACTGCAACACAGGCCAGCCGCGCGCCTGAGCCAGCTGGTTCAGCTGGGTATCCGGGGTAACGGCCACTGGAAATTCGACCGCCTCCAGCAAGGGCAGGTCATTGTGGGAATCGGTGTAGAACGCGCTGCCGCTCAGGTTTTCCTGCTGCTGTTCCAGCCAGTCATACAGGCGAATAACCTTGCCCTGCTGGTAGGTCATTACGCCCGCTACGGCACCGGTGATACAGCCCTGAACGCCGGTTTCCACCTGCACCCCCAGCACCTCTTCAATGCCCAGTTCGCGGGCAATGGGCCGGATCAGAAATTCAGCCGAGGCGGAGATGATCAGCGGGCGGTCGCCGCGCTGAATCACCTCGTTTACCTGGGCACGGGCCGCGTCACGGATATGCGGGCGGATATAGTCGGCCACATAGTCCGCCACCCGTGCTGTCAGTTCCACGTCCGACATGCCGATCAGCGGCCGTAGCAGCATCGCCATGTAGGCCTGCATATCCAGCGCGCCGTTGTAGTAGTCCGCCATCAGGCGGGCTTCTTCAGCGAGAATAGCGTCACCCGCCACCAGCCCCTGGGCCACCATGTAGTGTACCCAGCGTGAGGAGCAGTCGCCCTCGACCAGGGTTTCATCCAGATCAAACATTACCAGTGCCATTCAAGGGCTCCTGTGACTTCATATAGTTTTGCGAATAAAACATGATGGGCACGCTGCGCTTTGCCCATCCTACGCCACCTGCACGGCAGCCACCTCACCCCGCTGCTGCAGCTCAAACAGCTGCTGTGCCGGGATATGGCAGCGCAACCGCTTGCCATTAGTCTGCTGCCAGTCAGGTTGTTCAGTATCGCAACGTTCACCGAGCTTGCGCGGGCAGCGGTTCTGGAACGCACAGCCCTGAGCGGGCGGCTGGGACTCGGCGCTATCGTCGGCGTGCAGCCGTGGCGCGTGATCCGGGTCGGGCTGCAGCACGGCATCCAGCAGGGTTTCGGTGTACGGGTGCCAGGGGGCGTTAAACAGTGCGGGGGCGCTGCCCTCCTCACAGAGCCTGCCCTGGTAGAGCACCGCGACTTTGTCGGCGATCGCCTGCACCACCGCCAGATCATGGGCGATAAACAGATAGGCCACACCGCGTTCAGCCTGCAGCTGCTTGAGCAATTTCAGTACCGCCGCCTGCACTGAAACATCCAGAGCTGAGGTAACTTCATCACAAAGAATCAGATCCGGCTCACCGGCAAAGGTACGGGCGATGGCCACCCGCTGTTTTTCCCCACCCGATAGCTGAGCAGGCAGGCGATCCAGATAGTGCGCCCCCAGCCGCACCTGGGCCAGCAGTTCAGCAGCCCGTGTTCGACTGGCCTCCCCGGTCAGACCGAAGTAAAGCTTGAGCGGCTGGGCCAGAATATCGGCAATGGTGTGGCGCGGGTTCAGCGAAGCATCCGGGTTCTGAAAGATCATCTGCACCCGACGTTTCAGGCTGGCATCACGCTGTTCTACCGGTTGATTAAGCAGCAGATTGTGCTGTTTCTCACCGGCGCTGTTCTGCAGGCTGATCACGCCGCTGCGCGGCGGGTTGAGACCACAGATTGCACGCATAATAGTGGACTTGCCACTGCCCGACTCTCCGACCAGCGCCAGGGTTTCACCCCGACGCAAGGTCAGTTCAATGCCATCGACGGTGGCCACCCGGTTATCCGCCAGCCCGCGCAGGCGTCGCCAGAACCCCGCGTTGCCATAACTGACGGCAACCTTGTCCAGCGCCAGCAGTGGCGCACCGCTGCGTACTCTGGGCACCGGCACGCCGCTCAACTGCAGCGGCGCACGCAGGCTGTCGGCGGGCAGATTACAGCGCACCTGACGTGAGCCAAGCATCGCCAGCCCAGGGCTGACCTGCTGGCACAACGGGGTAACACTGGCGCAACGTTCCGCAAATACACAGCCCTGGCGCACCGAGCCCACGAGACCGAGGCTGATCTCGTATGCCGTCTTCTGCTTGAAAAAAAA